>CXWL01003713.1_pt1 | contig 183835 bp, 190 predicted proteins | sample 590931 | NCBI WGS metagenome assembly CXWL01 (sample SAMEA3498368, study PRJEB10139) | groundwater metagenome | biome: water well; material: biofilm material | place: Germany | collected 2015-04-27
AACTCCTGTAATACCCACGAGTTTACCAAGCGGTATTTCAATATTTTGATTTTTAAGGTTATGCAACGTTGCACCCTTAATCTTGATAGAACCTTTTTCACCCGTGCGTCGTTCCGTCGGCATTTCAATTTCCTTTTCTCCACGCAAGTAAGCAAGTGTTACCGAGTCGTTTTTATTTTCTGGTGCCGTGAGCAGATCATCAAGCCATCCTGTCGCCACGACTTTCCCACCGTGCACGCCTGCACCAGGCCCTATGTCTACAATGTAATCCGCAGAATAAATAGTATCTTCATCATGCTCAACAACGAGAATGGTATTTCCCAACTTTTTAAGCGTCAGGAGTGTTGAAATTAGGCGGTCGTTATCTCGCTGATGGAGCCCAATGGTTGGCTCGTCAAGGACGTATAAGGCCCCCACAAGCCCCGTGCCAAGCTGGGAAGCCAGACGGATTCGTTGAGACTCTCCACCGGAAAGCGTGGTGGCAGAGCGGTTTAGAGTAAGGTAGTCGAGTCCCACATTAAGCATGAACTCTAAACGTGCGGTGATTTCTCGAATTATCGGGCTAGCAATTTCCATTCGCAGTTCAGAAAGCTCAATGGTGTCAATAAAATCCTTTGCTTCTTGTATTGAAAGCGCCGTAAAATCCACGATACTTTTCCCAAGCCCGTTGTTGTCCAGCTTTGCATCTTTGAACTTTTTTGAACTTGCGAGATACACACGGAGCGCTTCTGGACGAAGTCTTTTCCCAGAACATACCGGACATATCTCGTCAGAAAAGAGAGATTTCGTTCCAAGTCCATTACACGCAGGACATGCGCCATACGGACTGTTAAAAGAAAAGAGACGGGGCTCTACTTCAGGAAAAGACTCACCATCATCTGGACAAATAAACTTTGAGGAAAGCGTCTCTGTCGTACCGTCTGCATGCAGAATTTTAACGAGACCATCGGCTTCTTTGAGAGCAAGTTCGAGCGCCTCGGAGAGGCGCTCGCGTGAAGCGTCAGGAGCACGCAGAAACTCTGACACAAAAATAGTATCTACGACTGCATCAATATCGTGGCGCTTATTCCTATCAAGCTCTACTTTCTCTCGAAGTGATTTCATGTGTCCGTCTATCATGACCTTCTCATATCCTTTCCCAAGCAAGTCGTAGAGCAGTTGATAGTACTCTCCCTTCCTTCCAACGACGACGGGGGCATAAATAGTAACCGTACTTCTATCAAACTCAACTCCCATAACCGTATCAGCTTTGCCCTTCTCACTACCTTTTTTCTTTGTCTTTGCTTCAACACGACTCCAGACAAGGCGAATCATCTCTTCTTTTGAAAGGCGAGAAATAGGCATGTCGTGGTGAACACAGTATGGCTGACCTGCGCGTGCATAGAGCACGCGTAGGTAGTCGTAGATTTCCGTTACCGTTGCAACGGTCGATCGGGGATTATTTGAACGACTTTTTTGATCTATGGAAATTGCAGGCGAGAGGCCGGTGATTTCATCCACATCGGGTTTCTGCATTTGGTTAAGAAACTGTCTTGCGTATGCAGAAAGGGACTCAACGTAGCGCCGTTGACCTTCTGCAAAAATAGTATCAAAGGCGAGGGATGACTTCCCTGATCCAGAAAGACCGGTGAGCACCGTCATGACTCCACGAGGAATATCTACAGAGATGTTCTTCAGGTTATGAGTACGGGCACCCTTAATCCTAATCCAGTCTTCTCCGGTGAATTGTTTGTGTGCTGGGGAATCTTTTTTTGTGTCTTTTGTAATTTTTGAATTAGATGACATAGGTATGAAAAGCTCTGTCCGTGGCGGGACAGATACATACTCCACTCTATCATAAAGTTTGTTTTGAGGGATATCTTCAAGAAAAACACCTACGCAGGATTCTGAAGTAACTTTTCTGCTCGTTGGATAATCTCATCTACCTCAACTTCTGCTTTTACTACATAGTCATTTGCACCAAGAGCCGACGCCCTATCCTTATCGCTTTGTTGGCCTAAATTAGAGACAACGATAACAGGGACTCCCTTTCCCTCCTCTCCACTGTTTCGAATAGTCTCAAGTACCGTAAATCCGTCCATTACCGGCAGAGTAAGGTCAAGAAGGATAAGGGATGGCTTATATTGGTTGAACATTTCTACTCCAATAGCCCCATCGTTGGCGTAGAATGTCTTATATTTGTCTAAAAGTGCGTGGCTGAGAAGATTTCTTAGTATGGGATCATCCTCGATAACAAGGATACTTTTCCCTTCTTTTTCACTCGTCGTGGCATTAGTCATACCTTGAGTATAGCAATCAAAAACTATTACACAAAAGGCAGGGAAAGGATAAATGTGGTACCAGGACCTTCCGTATTTGGATTGAAGTTAATATCTCCGCCATGATCGGTTGCAACTGTACGGGCGATATATAGGTTAAGACCATTGCCTTTATTTTCTTTACTAACTGCAGTCGCTCCTCTGTAGAATCGCTCAAATATATTATTCCTATCTTGTCCGGGTATTCCTATGCCCGTGTCTCGTATTCGAACTTGTATTCTTCCAGGAACTTGCTCTAGAGAGACCGTTACACTTCCACCTGCCGGAGTGTAGTGTATCGCATTTTCGATAAGGATTACGATAACCTCTTTGATCTTTTCCACGTCAACGCGCACCTGTGGAAGTGGTGTTTCGTTTGGAGTATACACTAATCCGACGTGTGTTTCTTCTGAAAGAGGAATGCATTCACTCGTTACCTGTGCGACAAGAGACTCTATATACACTTCCTCAAATGCGTATTGTTGTTTCCCTGATTCTATAGTTGAAATATCCATGAAGGTTCCTACAATGCCTACTAAATCGTGGCTTTTTTCTAATGCGTCCTTTACCATAGTCTGTTGTTCCGCTGTAAGTGCTTGTTTTTCAAGAGCCTCGAGCGCCCACCGAATACCCGTAAGTGGAGTACGCAACTGATGTGCTGCAGTTGAAATAAAATCAGACTTTACTCGTGATGCTTCGATATCTCGCTCGTGTCCTTTTTGGATAGACTCTATGAGTGCGGAAAGAACTGTATCTAATGTTTGTATTTCAGTAGGTGTTCCAAGAACCGCTTGTGTTTCTGCTCTTTGACCAGTATCAATAAATATCTGTAACGCAGTGAGAGTATTGCGCAGTGGTCTCGTGATAAATCGAGTTACTACATACAAACTTATCAGTATCGCAAAAATCCCAATAAGTATCTGAATTAAAAGTTGGTAGCCTAGTACCGTGTGTATTGCCAACAGAGGATTGTCTTGCAAGGAAAGCGTAAAAACATCACGAGTAATCTTTTCAAATAAGATATTTGAAAATATATCTATGACAAATAGAGACGTGAGAGAAACGAGTATAAGTAAGGCGAAAAAGGATCGTATACTCATGTATATTTTCATGCTAGCACAATTCTAAGTAAGTCAAGTGAGTGTATCGTAAGAAAAGAGTTAGCCCCTCGCATTGCTGCGAGGGGCTACGGCTCAAGATTTTGCTTCGCGAGGCGGTGGTGGTACCTGAACAGGACCAACCTTTTTCGCCGAATCGGCAAGCGCCTTCAACGCCAGACCCTGTTGCTCCTCGGGAAGGAGCTCCTTGGCACAAATGGCATTCCCCTGCGCGCAACCCCAACGATCGCCCACTTGTGGCTCTAAGACAATCTTGGCGGCACCGGTATGTTCGAAGGTTATTTCCTTCGAGGTAACCTTCACCACAAAGGGCTTCGCCTTGGGCGGAAGTCTGATTTCGGAGTATACGACCACCTTGGGCGCCTTTGCTGGCGCCGGCTGAGGGTCGTAGTATTCCCGGAGTGCTTCCGCAAGCGCAGGGCCACTCGTGTCGACAACTTTCTGAGTTACCGGCTCAGGTGCTTGCCCACAGGAGGCGAGCGCGAGCGAGGCGGAAATAGCAAAAGCAATGCAAACTTTATTCATAAGAACATCCTCTTCCTGGTTGGGCTCGCCTAAGCAAGCCTGGGTTAAAGCCAAACCCTTCAGATGGGTCCTTAAGGAGAATACTCCTACTTATCTTCCACGTCTACGGGTAGATTTCTTTGCTGTGGATTGAACTTTTTTAGGCACATCTTTCCCTTCCAGACGATAAATCTCATCTCTTAGAATTGCTGCTGTTTCAAAATCAAGTGCCTCAACGGCGTCTCCCATCTGCCGTCTCTTGTCTTTCAAAAAGGCTCCGGGATTTTCTTCAAATAACTTTTCGTCAATGGCCAAAAGTGCCCGCACAGTCTTGTCGTGTTCGCTGCGCATGCTTTCTGCAATATCCCTGATTTCTTTTTTAATGGTAATCGGTGTAATTCCGTGCTTTGTGTTATAGACTTCTTGTATGGCGCGACGTCTATTGGTTTCAGAAATCGCACGCTCCATAGAACCCGTCATGACGTCAGCATACAATATGACACGCCCAAGGACATTTCTCGCTGCTCGCCCTATAGTTTGAATGAGTGAGGTTTCCGAGCGCAGAAAGCCTTCTTTATCTGCATCAAGTATGCCGACTAGTTCAACTTCCGGAAGATCTAATCCTTCTCTAAGTAGGTTTACCCCAACCAATACATCAAAGGTTCCTTTGCGAAAAGCCGTTAAGATCTCGATACGCTCAATCGTTTTAATATCGCTGTGTAAATACTCTGATTTCATTCCCTTCTCCCGTAAAAAACTTGCAAGATCTTCTGCCATTTTCTTAGTAAGTGTTGTCGCGAGCACTCGTCCCCCACCCGTTATTGTCTTTTGAGCCTCTGCGATAAAATCTGCAATCTGTCCTTTGTAGTCCTTGTTCTCGCTTGTAACGTCCCCACCGACACCAATACTCTGGGCAATCGGTCGTACCACTATTTCAGGATCAATAAGCCCCGTAGGTCGAATAATCTGTTCTACGACAGCTCCATGAGGCGCCACACTATGTTCTTTTTCATAACTTCCTGGTGTTGCTGAGGTGAAAATGACCTGCCCGATGCGCTTTTCAAATTCTTCAAACATAAGCGGTCTATTATCCCGTGCAGAGGGGAGTCGGAACCCATATTCAATCAAGTTATCTTTACGAGACTTGTCGCCTGCATACATCCCACCAATTTGTGAGACGGTTACGTGAGATTCATCAATAACGGTAAGGAAATCTGCGCTACCATCTTTTTTGTGAGGAAAATAAGAAAGAAGTGTGTGTGGTGGTTCTCCAGCAGAGCGTCCATCAAAATGTCTTGAGTAATTCTCGATACCATTGGTGTAGCCCATTTCTCTTATAAGTGCGATGTCGTGCGTTGTGCGTCGCTTAAGTCGTTCGTGCTCAAGTGGTTTTTCTTCTCGTTTTAGCTGTGCAAGACGCTCATCAAGTTCGTTTTGTATATCAGTAACTGCGCGTGTCCTGTCCTCGTCACTACTGACAAAATGTTTGGCAGGGAACACAAACAGGGAACCCGGCTCCCCCACGAGTGCTCGCGTTACCGGATCAAGGCATTCAATATGAGTAATCGAATCGACATCAAAGGCAATGCGGTAAATTATCCTTTCGTTTACGGGCATAATTTCCAAACTGTTTCCCACAGCACGTAGTTGCCCAGGAGAAAGGTCTGTCGTGGTCCGTTCAAAGTAAATACGGATAAATTTCCGGATAAGTGCTGCTCTATTTTCTTTTGCCCCAACTTCAACTTTTACATGCACCTTTTCGTACTCTTCAGGAGAGCCGAGTCCGTAAATCGCAGAGACGGAAGCAACAATAATCACGTCTTTACGGGTCAAAAGTGCTTGGGTGGCAGCGTGTCTAAGTCTGTCGATTTCTGCATTTACCTGCGCCTCTTTCTCTATATAGGTGTCTGAATGCGCCATATAGGCTTCCGGCTGATAGTAATCGTAGTAGGAGACAAAGTAGTGCACGGCATTCTCTGGAAAAAACTCTCTGTATTCTTGCGCAAGTTGTGCGGCAAGTGTTTTGTTATGCGCAAGCACCAGTGTCGGTTTTTGGATTTGCGCAATGACGTTTGCTGCCGTGTAGGTCTTGCCAGAGCCAGTAACACCCAGGAGCGTTTGATGTATGAGTCCTTTTTTAACACCTGCCACCAGTGCTTTAATAGCCTCAGGTTGGTCCCCCGCCGGAGGAAAAGGTATGTGTAGTTTTAAATTGCTATCCATAATAGTTGTTGTATACGAAAACCACATCTCGTCCTCGAGAGATTGCGTACTCGCCTGGCTCTCGAGGGTCTCCCGCCGGAGGAAATGGGGTGTGTAATGTGAACGTTTTATTCATAGTAACTACTTTAACGCAGAGTTCCTTCTATAGCACGCAGATGCTATAGAAGGAACTCATAGTGTAAGTTATCCATAATACTCTTGGAGAAAGTTTTCTCTATATGCAGAGAAGGTGCCGTCCTGTATGGCTTTTCGTGCTCCATCGACAAGCCCAACGATAAAACCAAGATTATGAGTAGAGGCTATTATTTGCCCCAACATTTCATTTGCACGCAATAAATGAGACACGTATGCCCTGCTAAATCCTTCGGTTCCTGGAACACTCCTCATCATAAGAGGAGAGTAATCGCGACGATACTTTTCATTGGTTAGATTGATTGATCCTTGTGGAGTGTAGATAGTTCCGTGTCGGCCTAGCCGTGTTGCCGCGACACAATCAAAAAGATCCATTCCCTCAGCAATTCCTGTGAGTATGTCAGAGGGTTCTCCTATGCCTAAAAAGTGGCGAGGTTTTTCTTCTGGCAATTCTGGTATCGCCGCTTGAAGCGCTCCATCCATGTCTTCTTTAGAAAACGAACCTCCGATGCCAAATCCGTCAAAATCCATGGAGGCAATCTCGCGTGCACTTTGCTTGCGTAAGTCTACGTGGCGTCCTCCTTGCACAATGCCGAAAATTGCTTGAGTACGTTTTGCTTCTAGGTTCTGCTGATGAGCCTTAAGAGAGCGTTCTGCCCACCGATGAGTGCGCTCCATTGCCTCCTGCTGATATTCATAGCTTTCTGTTGGCGCCGTACATTCATCAAAGGCAAAAAACATATCTGCACCAAGAGCATGCTGAATTTCTACAGAACGCTCGGGAGTAAATCTATGAAGAGAACCGTCGTGATGCGAGGTAAACGTAACTCCCCCTTCGTCAATAATAGCAAGTTGACCGTGTTGGCTCTGCACGTCTTCGTCATAGGAGGCCAGTCCTTCTTCGCGCGAAAGCTCCTCATTACTAACTTTGGAAACCTTTAGGCCAAAAGCAGCACCGAGTGAAAATACTTGAAACCCTCCGGAGTCGGTCATGGTCGGTCCACTCCAATTCATGAATCTACCGAGCCCTCCGGCGTCTTTTACAACCTGTTCTCCCGGCTGTAGGTATAGGTGGTATGTGTTTGCGAGCACTACTTGTGCGCCAAGAGCGCTAAGGGCAGACGGAAGTACTCCTTTGACGCCAGCCTTTGTTCCTACCGGCACAAAGGCCGGAGTGTTAATCGTTCCATGAAGAGTGGTAAGGATACCTGCACGAGCATGGGACTTTGAATCTTTAGTGGTGGTACAAAACGAGAGAGGTTTCATGAGAAGTAGTTTCTATAGCCTATATCCTAGTTGTCTTTGTGGCAAGATGTGGCATTATTGAAGGGCTTGACAGGGCTATCTTATATGATATAAAGGTATTTAAGTGGCATGGTTCTATCGGCTTGTCACTCGCACTTTTAATCGGAGCTTTGCTCCACAACCAGCCCAAGGAGGGCTATAGATCATGAGTAAGACCTACCTTCTCGTGGCTGGATTTCTGGCCACCACCCTCGCATCGACAAGCGCTTTCGGGCAGACGATGCCCGGCGCTGCAATACCTGCACCTACGGCCGCACCAGTTGTGTCGCGTCCGGCAGATCTTCCGCCGAACATGATGCTCAACCAGCGTGACGAGCTGGGACGACCCGTCTTTATGTCCACTGAGCAAGCGATTGCCCAGTATGGCGAACCGACGGTTCGTGCAGTCGTCAAGGCAAATCAAGCGACCTGCGGGACGATGGCGCAAATGCGCGTCGACCGAGCTGCGCTCGACCAACAACTCGAAGAGCTAAATCGGCGAGCGCAAAAAAATGGAAAGAGCCGCAAAGCTTGGACCATTGGCCGCACGGCACTCGGTGTCGGGCAGGTTGCTGCCGGATGGGCGCTTGGTGGTCCGCTTTATGGGCTTGTGGCTGCTCTCGGGCAAGCCCAGGCAACTGGCGACCGTCTTGAATATGCGGCACTCATGCGCATGTACCTTGCGTACATGGAGTACCATTCAGGGGAAATGAAGCTTTATAGCGGCATGTCCTCAATGTGGATGGATTCCATGAACCTCTGGTGCGGCGCAATGAACGGTTACATGGCTCGGACTGGTACGCCAGCAACGCCTCCCACGGCAACTCCCGCCCAGAAGTAACGGTTCACCGTTGTCTTCTGGACACCTAGGATCGCCGGATGGAACATTGCGCAAGCAGTGTCTCCCATCCGGCGATTTTTTATACAAAACACTCTCCGACTTATAAGTCGGAGAGTGTTTTAATTTTTGTTCTTGTGTCTTTTTAACTACTGAACCTTCAAAAGCTCTATCTCAAAGATGAGTGTTGCATTTGCAGGAATAACGTTGCCAACTGCCTTATCCCCATATCCATACGATGGCGGAATTATAAGTTTCCTCTTTCCTCCTTCTTTCATACCGACAACTCCCAAGTCCCAGCCCTTGATCACCTGACCTCCGCCGAGAGGGAACGTAAATGCCTGTCCGTGCTTGGCAGATGCATCAAAAACCGTTCCGTCTGGAAGCGTACCCACATAGTTTACGGTTACCGTCTTCCCTGTTTCGGCCGCTGCGCCTGTTCCGACTACTACGTCGTATCCCGTAAGTTCAGTAGGGAGTTTGCCCTGTATAATCTGTTCTGCTGGGTTGGTTCCCTCCTGTCCTTGTTCCATGTTTGTAGTTTCTAAAGTTTCTAATGTTACTGCGTCAAGCTCAGAAGGCACCGTCTTTGGTGCAAATGGTGTAAGTACCGTAGGACCAAAAAATAAAAGTGCCAGTGCAATTGCCACGGCAAGCGCAACAGCAATTCCCGTTGAGGTTACTTGTGTTTTTTTCATATAATGACCATTGTATATCTGTTACCCTGTAACTGCCAGTATATCACTGGTGAGATCTTCTATCGTCTCCGCAACAGCGCCGTCTGCACCAGGAACTCGTTTCTCTAGAAACTCAAGTACTTCGTCCTCATCAGCGTTTTTCTCCATGAGAGCATCGAAGTCATCTTTTGTTTCTTCATCCATACGTTCTATAAGACGCACTAGAGATCCTCTAAATATGAGCGAGTTGAGATCAATCAAAAGTTCTTCTTGCTCTGTTTCTGAAAGACCTTCGAAGTCAAGTGCCTCTAGAAGGTTATGTGAGGGTTTAAGTGTAGATGTTTTCATAGAAGATTATGTAGGAAGTTTTCCTGTAAAGTCTTTCGGGTCTGGAAGGGGTACTGGTACGCCTGTCTTTGAGTCTAAGACAAATCCATCAAGTACGGGCTCTACCTTGCCTGCACTATTTGAACTCCACGCTTCAAGTACTTTTGTCTCTACTCCAGTTATAGTATCAACTTTAGTTTCAACAAAAAACATTATGGCTGGAGGATTTTCAGTAACATACTTCTTTGCAAAGTCAGATGCTTCTTGTGAAGTGCCTCCGTATGCAATTTTATAATCTGAGTCTGTACCAGGAACGTCCCACGTGTATGCACTCGTGGTATTTGGACTTATCTCAATGCCGTGTGTATTAGTGAACGGCTCCGCCGTTCCTTCTTGTAGCTGGGCTATTGCTTGTTCTGCACTCATTGTAGAGCGGGGACCACCTTCTGTTGCATTTCGTGCACTAAAGTCTTCAATAGTTTCAATTCCCCGACCACCAGTATTAGTAAGTTGAGCAGTAGCTTGTTCGGCAGTAAGCGCCCCGGCAACGGGCCTTGCAGTTGGGGTTTGAGGAAGCGTGGTCGCCGTGCGGGCTTCCTCTGCGTCAACAACAGTTTCTACAGGAACCCAACCTTTTGATGCTGGTTTATCAGTACCTTCGGAAGTGCCTGCTTTTGCAGCGGACTGATCTTCTGACGCTGGTGATGGTGTGCTTCCCTTAGGGGTCTGTGTAGGTTCAGTTGTTTTGGGAGAACTCGGCGCATCTGCAATTACCTTTCCTTCGAGGATTTCTCCTGTTTTCAAGTCGTGAATGACGTAGCCGTTCGGCACGGCTGGGTTGTTTTCAATAAGGATCTTTGGTTCTTCACCAATTCGTTGGAACCAGACATTTTCTTTTTCGTCTATAAAGAATTTGTCTCCCATTTGAGTTATCATGCCGTTTTGTCCATACACAACCTCTCCCATCTCTCGAGAAAGGGTGTGTGGGTTTGTTTCAAGAAGATGTTTGAGTGCAGGTGATGGGTCTTTATAGCCGTCAGGGAAGTTGCTGTTGAATTGTTTTTGCAGATCACGGAAAGCCGAATCTGTTCCCTCTCCGGGAACGTCTACGACTCCTCCTGCCATTAGTCCTTCTGGGTACGTTTGCGATATTGGCGATATAGGTGCTATTACTTCTGGTGTTTTAACACCTGCCTCTACTGCTGGTTTTATGGTGCGCACAGGTGCCTCTGCCTTTGGCGACTCTTCTATCGTGTAGCTGGAGCTGGCTTTATTGACATCCGTGAGATCAACAGTTTTTGGAGCGTCCGCAGTAAGCGTTCGTTCACCTGTATTCGTTATCTCTTTTGTTGGCGCGGGTGCAGATTCTACTTTTGCCGCTGCTGGTGGTTGTTTATCGGCACTTACTTTGTCGAGAGTTTCTTGAGCATTTTGTACTGCTGAAGAAGCACTGAAGTGCTGTATGGCCTCACCACTCAAGCCAGAGACGCCGGCTCCACCAAGTATGGCTCCAATTATTTCTACCACCTTTTGTTGTTTTGCTCTTGCCTCGGTATTACCACGACGATAGTCAAAATCTATGTCCTCCAATACGCTATCTTTACTTAAGTCATCATATTTCGAGAGGTTTCTTTTATTTTTACGAACCGTTGCGTGACGCTTCTCCCCAGCCCCTTTAATCTTAATCCATTCAGTTTTAATCCCTTCCTTGTAGAATTTTCCTGCTGCGTAGCCCGTAAGAGCACCCAGGGTAGTCCCGAGGGTTCCTCGAGCTACTCTAAGTAAAACAGACAGACCAACACCAGCGCCTCCAAAACCTCCAAATAGAGCCGTTGCAAGCGCTGCAGAGCCGACTATTCGTGAAGCTCGTGCGTATCGCTGTGCCAACACTTCTCTATCGGCACTTTCCTTACCTAACAAAGAAAAAGTTTTCTCGTGTAGAGAAGCGCCACCTTTTCCTAACTTTTCAGAAACTGCCCCAAGTCCCTTTAGTAAGGCCTGAGGACCCCTTGAAACCCAATTGAGTACTTTTACGAAGGTTTTCTGATCGCGTTCACTTGAAGCTTCCAGAGTAGCCTGTATACGAGCCTCTTCTGCTCGCATTACGATGTCTCTGAATCCAATGATTTTTGATTCTAACTTCTCTCTTTGTGTGCCTTGGTTTTCTACAGAGTGATTAATAGCATCCCTCCAGACAACTCGTGAATCGTTATATTTTTTCTGAATATCTTCTGGTATCTTCCTAAAAGGAAGTCGTATTGATTTACTTTTTAGATCTTTGATTGCTTGCTTGTACTCTTCTTCAGCGGAAAGCATTGTATTTCGCTCTGCAGTTATTCCAAACTTCTCTGCGAACTTCTCTGCACGTTCTTCCCTACGTTCGCGAGCAGTAACATCTACCCCTCCTGCTTCAAGTGGTGGACTCACTGGAACACTATCTGGAACCTCCACGGCACCCAGGGTTTCGGGTTTTGGCTCTGGCTTTGGTTTCTTTTCTTTTGGCACGGTTGCAGATGTTGTCTGTGTTTCTGCTTTTACCTTTATCTTTTTGATCCTCCTTGCTTTAACTGGTTTTTTAAGAGTCGGAGTTTCTTCCTCTGGAGGTGCCACTTCTGTCAGTAGGAGTTCTTCTTGGAGTCCTGGCGAACCAACCTGAAAATCCTTAAGCATTTCCTGGGTTGGAGGCGTAAATACTGCTGCCATTTCTTCCGAAGACATTATTCTTTGTTTGCCTTCCATATTTTCAAAGGTCTCGCTAGCTTTTTCTGTTTCTCTGCTTTCCCCCGTAGTATCTGCGAATATACGACTTCCTTTTCCTTTTTTGTCCTCTTTTTTCCATCCCGACGGAATTATAACTTTAACCTCTCTTTCTCGGGCGATAATTCCAGCAAGACGTTCTTTAGCTTCTGCTCTTGTAAAATCTTGAGTGGGAACTTCCCCCAGTACCACTTCTTCAAAGTCTTTACTCTGCGTATTAAAGTTTGCAATCTTTGCCTCTACAGCATCATATAATTCCTGCTTAAATGAATTATTCGCATAGTCTCGAATAAGAGTATCTGCTTCCTTGCCAACAGCCTGAAGATCGTTAAATCCTTTAGTTCCAAAAACACCTAGAGCGATAGCTTTTTCTTTATTATCTTTGTAAAGTCTTTGCACGTCTTTTATAAGTTCATCTGAAAAGGTCTCTGGATCTGAAAAGGTACTTGCCAAAAATTTAAAGTCAACAGGCTTGAATGGTCTTTCGCCATATGTCTTTGGCGGATTTTCTCCTCCTTTTCCTCTTCCAAAGAATCCCCTCAGTTGCTCCCCTATGCCTAAATGTCTTGCCATAGTTATGAAAGATAGCGGTTTCTAATGTTCTCTTCTATCGTAGCACGGTCACGACCGTATGTAAGATAGGAAAGTTCGCGCAAATCGTCCACCTGGGCGAGATTTCCTTCTCTAAGATTTAAGGTCTTTATATTAAAGGGTTTCTGTGGAATACCGCGTGCGAGGATCTTTGCATAGGCATTTCTATTTTCAATATTTACAAAGTCGCTCGCCGTAAACGTCGGCTCGAATTGTTTTCCAAAGAACTCTCCGTCTTCTTGTCCTACACGAAACACCGTCATGGAGCCTACGTTTCCAAACACCGCATCTCGTATCTTTTCATCTATCTGCGCAAGATATTGGTGTGCAATCGTAAGTGAGAGTTTGTATTTGCGCGCTTCTGAAAGAATGCCCGGAATTGAGTCCGTGGTGATATTTTGGAACTCATCTATGTAGAGGTAAAACGGTGCGAAATCAGCACGAGGATTATCTGCCCTAGAGAGTGCTGCCATAAAAATCTTTCCAACCAAAATAAGACCAAGAAGATTGGCGTTGCGCTCCCCCAGCCTACCCTTTGAAAGGTTTACAAGGAGAATCTTTTTGTTGTCGATAACTTCTCGGAAATTAAAAGATGAAACTTGCTGTCCAATAATAGGACGCATGAAGTCGTTTGCGGTGAAGTCGTCAAACTTGTTTGTGATGTAGGGCACGATGTTCGCAAGTGAGGCCTCCCCCTCTGCCTTTGTCGCAATTTCCGTCCAGAACTGGTTGACGATAGGGTTATTGCTTCGAGACAACTTAAGATTACGGAACTGAGTATTTGAAAGGACGCGCGCAATGTCCATAAGAGTGGAGCCTGATGCTGGATCTTCCATCACCAAAAGTGTGGCGTTTCTAAAGTACTGCTCAAAGGCTGGACCCATAGACTCGGGTACGTCCCCGTAGAGTCTGCGGAATATCGCAAGTATTTCATTTACGACAAAGGTTTTTTGCTCAGGATGACTCGCATCGTACTCAAGAAGGTTAAGTCCAAACGGTCTGTCGATATAGGCGGGATCGAAGTAAATAACATCTTCATAGCGCTCTGGAGGAATCCCTGCGAGGATGTCGAGAATGTCGTTTCCGTGCGGATCAATAAAACAAACACCGTTTCCTGCGTCAATATCTTGCTGGATAAGTGTCTTGAGATAGCCTGTTTTACCTGCTCCGGTTTGTCCTATGACATACATATGGCGAAGACGGTCTTCCGGAGCAATTCTGACGTGCGTGGTTTGTCCTCTAAATGTATTAGTACCGAGCGCCAGTCCCTCTCTGGGCAAATCAAGTGGTGCTGAGGCACCAGAGAAGCGCGCCTGCTTAAGATGGGGAGACGAGTTTATACCGTTCGGCGGGAAGTGATACATTGTCGTAAGCTCACGAAGCGAGAGTGGCACTTCTGTACTCGATTCAAACAATCTGAAGGCAATGTCGTGGAAAAGTCTTTTAGCAGGAGCTTTTTGGAGTCGGCGCCACTCTAGTCTATTCCCTACGGGGTTTTCAAACTGATAGAAGGCCGACTCCAGCTCTGTAAGTATCGCTTCTGCCTTGTGTGGGTCGGCACTTGATACTGCCAAGCGGATGTTAGTCGAGACGATAGGAGAGGCGAGCTTCTTTTCAACCTGTTCAATATCAGTTTTGTTGGAATCTGTTACGCGACGAGTGTTCCTGTCTTCTTCTGCTTTTTCCTTGGACGAACCAAATAGAAACTTCCCAAATTCCTTTGCCGCCTCACCAAGTAGTGATTCTGGTAACCGGAGTGCTCTGTCGCGATGCTCTCCAATGCGAAGTTCATGCAGTATGCGTGTGTAATGTTTAGTAAATCTGTCGTGTTGAGGTCGTATAAGTATTTGAAGAGACGCTCCCTCATTTTCTGGTGCTATTTTTGCAAAGGCATTTAAAAGTGAGTTAAGTGGATCATAGTCGAAATCGCTATAGTCCTTGAGGGAGAGCGCCTGCGGTCTCGTGAGTGTAGCGATGGAGGCAAGCGCCGTGCCGTCCTGGGTGAAGACATTGTAGTCGTTTGGCTGTGGCGTGATATGCGCGTCAGGAAATATCGCAAGTAATTGCTTTTCAAACAAATCCCGTTTGGTATTTGGCACAGCAGCATAAAACATGAGATGCGGCGCATCTACGGGCACGGCAAGCTCTAAAGAAAAATATGCTGGCTCTCCAAGAGGTGCATTTTCAACAGAAAGCATTCCTGAATAAAACTGTTCCATCGCAGAAACTAACTCTTTTAGTGGGCGCGCTCTTTCTTGTTCGTTTCCAGAAAGTTCAGGAAGCGCAACTTCATACAGCGTCATGTGGAGCGATTTCCACGCAGGCTGTTTTTCAGAGAATCCCTGCACGGACATACCTTGCGTAACGTACTGCACCAGAAAGCGGTGAAAGTCGTCTTCCAGATGGGGAGAGTTCAGGTTTTCAAGAACGGTAAAAGCATTCTTTATTCCTTTTGTCTCCATGATGCTTCGGAGCTCTTCCATGGTCTCGTCGTCACTCTCTGGGTCAAGATTCAATGCGAGTGAGCGTGCTTGCTCTGGTGGCAAAACGAAATCTACAGAAAGAAGATTTTCTGGTGTTGTTTGTCTATGATGAAGGATTCTTTCGTGAGCAATCTCTTCGCGCGGTTTTGTTTCTCGAAGACCTTCGAGTTCTCGTTCTTTAAGCAAAATTTGCTCGCGCAAGTAGGCAAGTTCATCTTCTGGTGAAGATACTTTTCGTTCTGGAAATTCAAGTGCCATAGCTATACTATAGCGCACGATATACGATTATCTCTTATCCCAAACAGAGAACAGTGTGTTAATTACCGTAAGCGCGATGGCAAAGAGAAGCGCACTCCAGAAACTGGAGACAGAAAATCCTGGCACAATCATTGCCGCGAGTACTATGAATCCTGCGTTTATCACAAGAGTGAAAAGTCCAAGCGTTACAATGGTAAGTGGCAACGTTAAAAGTGAAACCACTGGACGGATAAAGATGTTAATTATTCCAAGTACAATAGCAAGGACAAAAGCACCAATAAACGTAACCGATACTCCCGGGATGATGTACGCACCAACTCCTATTGCAATCGCTGAAACAATCCAATGTTTTATGTTCATATAAATAATAGTATCTCGTGTGAACGATTAAGAAAAGGCTTCTTTTGTATTACGGACGAGCAAACGTAAAGCTGGTAATCAGGCTTTCTAGATTTTGTGGGCCGCTATCAAGAGTTACGGTCTTTGGCATAACTATTTCAAAAGCAACACATATATCGTCGTGGAGGGTGCGGTAACTCTGTACTTTTTTCTCATTATCCGTTCCAACTTTTTCAAAAGAAGTATGCGTCCACGTGGTACTCCCAACCGTTACATCTCTAAGACTCTTTTCTGAAGCTCCTACTTTTGTGCAATCAGTTTTTTCTTTTTTGTGTGAACTTGCTCCGATACGGATTTCAGTGTCTTCTGGAAGAGTGAATATAACAATGGTTGTGCCAGTTGCCACTGCACCGATGCGCCAAGGCACGGTTGTTGGCAACGTAAGAGAATCTCTCACTACGGAATGTGAAGGATACGCGAGCGAGAAACCATACTCACCATTACTGTACAGGGAAAGAGTCGTCGGATCTTGTGTTGCCGTGGGCACAGCTACCTCCACAACAGGTATTGTCGCTACGTCCTTAGAAAGGGCCCACGTCCCCACCGCAAGGCCCATTACAAGGAGAATGACGAAGAGCGTTAGAAGCCAGCCAAATCGTGTCATAGACTAAAGTATATAGGAAAACGCTTTACCGCGCTGTGGATTTTGTGTAAAACACTCGTGCGAGCTTTAATTCGTCGTAACTATATGAGCCCTTTAAAGCCTCAAATACGGGAATGAGAGGATTCACTCCAAGAGCGTCAAATGTCTTGTGAATTTTTGGAAGTGCTTGTATAAGTGACACATCAACACAAGAACGAGCAATATCGAGTGGCAACTTTCCTACTGAAACTAATTTCTCAACATGCCCACAAATGGTGCCAAAGGTAAGTCCGCGCTCACGGGAAATCTCTGCAAGAGATTTCCCGCTTTCAAGATAGTTGAGTGTTTCGTCGTACGTCGTAATTCCTGCTTTTTTATTTTCTACTTTCTTTTTCTTTAATGCTTTTTCTTTTTGTATATCCTCTGTGGACTTCACCTTGAGTGTTCCTCCACAGGCACGTATAAAGTTTTCTTGAAGTGGTGCAAGTTCTCCCGAACGCTCTAGCGCAGAAAAGTATTTGTCTGCGTCCGTTGACTGTTCACGCATAGCGCCGTCTTGTAAGGTAACTTGTGGGTGAATGAGTAGCGCCTGTTCACTCCATCCTAGTATGTAGAGTCCCTTGAGCGAACGTACCCGAGAAAGAGCGACATATCCTTGTCCGTACTCAAAGGTGCGGGAAAGATCTATGGCAGCGGCATCCATACTCATGCCCTGACTTTTGTGAATCGTTATTGCCCAGGCAAGACGAAGTGGTATCTGTGTAATTTTTGCGCGCACCTTCCCCTGCTCTTCTACTGCCCATTCAAGCGGAGTAACGGTGATACGTCTGCCGCCATGAGTTTCTATAATAGGATAGTTTGTTCCCCTTTCAAACTCAACAACAGTTCCCAGAGTCCCGTTTGCAAAGCCTGCAATTAGATTATTTTTCGTTCCCATAACTATGGCACCTTCTTTGAGTACGAGTGTTTCTGGAGAAAGACACCCTCGTTTAAGTGCCTCCACCATAAGGGGCGCACCGGATCCTTCCATGACGTAGGACTTTGGGACGGTCTGGAGTTTACCCAACTTTTCTTGATTCATTTTGTCGACGTCTACGTTGTGGGTATAGAGTCTCGGTATGTCTTCTTCCATATCTTCAATCTCCTGTTCTCTCGTCATAATAGTTGATACCGTCGTGGCGTCAGTATCTCCTGAACGGATAGAAGAAAGCACTCCAAGAAAACGTTTATCGTCTTGTCGGTGTTGCTCCGTGAGGTAGCAAACTATGGGGTTGAGATCTTTCCATACAGAGGATTCGAAGGCAAAGGCAGTTTTTTCTCCTCCTCGTTTTTCAATTGGTGGTAATTGAAAAAAATCACCAACAAGCACTACTTGCATTCCCCCAAACGGACGACTGTTCCTCTTTATCTCACGACATACTTCATCAACCATGGAGAGCAGGTTCGCGCTGAGCATTGATACTTCGTCAATGATAAGCACATTCGTCTTTTGAATTCGTTTAACGAGATATTCTTTCGAAGATATGGCGTCGAGGTCAGATGGCCCGAGTGAGCCTCGTATGCCAATACCACTCCACGAATGAATGGTCATACCGTGAATGTGAGTTGCCGCAATGCCTGTCGATGCCGTTATTGCAGGCTCTATAGAGCGGGCACGGAGCCACTCCACGTAAGCATTTACCATGTGGGTTTTTCCACTTCCCGGCTCTCCGGTGAGAAAAACGTTTGTGCCAGTAGTAAGTATTTTCAATGCCTGCTCCTGAGTCATTTCTCCAGTGTAACAGTCTTATCAAAAAACCCTTAACGATAAACCTCAAGGGGCTCTTTCTTCCGGAAGTTTTTCCTCTGTGGTGCTTGAAGAGGAGTCTACATTTGTTTTGACTTGGACACTTTTGAGAAGTTCCTTGTGTTCTCGCAATATATTTACCACGTGCGTTGCCCTTACCGCATCTCGTGTTTTACGATATTCTTCGTCTCTTTCCTCTGTTTTTTTTGCATCTTGCATCTTGGCATTCCTCGCAGCAACGACAGCTTCGTGCGCTTCTTGTACTCGCACACTTAGGACAGGCAAGTCTATCTCTTGGGAGTCCACAGGCTCTTCCAGAGTACTTGTCGGAGAAACTGCCCCACTCGGAAGGGTTACGGCAAGACTCTCTTCAACGTGGAGACGTTTTTCTCGTACCTGCTCTTGCTTTTCTTGTAGACGTGCGAGAAGCGTATGCACGGTTTTGTTTTGCTTCTCGTCGGTGCTGCTTTCGTCACGGTACTTTCGTACCTCTCCAAGAATGTCAGCGTGAGCAGTAAGTCGTGCTTCAAGGTCCTCACGAACTTCAAGGGAGGCAGTGGTTTCTCCAGAGTCTGCAAGAGTGTCGGCTCCGTCAAGTGAGTACTGTACATGCTCCTCAAAGGAAGCGGTAAGTACTTTTTCTGTTTCTTCACTGAGGTTATTTGCCACTGCAAGAGTAGTTGCCTCTTCGAGTCTGCGCTCTGCTAACAGTGAGTGCCACACAGCCTTGCCTTTAGCAGAAGGAATGAGAGCGGTTTGTAGTGGTTCGCTTATCTTTGTTTTAATGGGGTACAAAATATCGCCAGGAAGTGTTCCTTCTGCCGCGTATGTCGTACTTCCCGTTACCAAAATAACAAGAAGCATTGCCGCGCTTGTATACCAAAGACGACTACCTGACGAAAATATGTTAGTGGTGGCTTCTGCACTGTTATGTGCGGGGATGCTGTGGAGGTCAGCATATGCGCTTAATTCTTCGCGCATAGAAATACGCACGTGATCCGGGAGACCAAGTGTGCCAAGTTCATATAAGCGTTGTTCTGGGGTTTTATTTTTCATAGGCATGAATGCGTTCCTGCACCTTTTTAATTGCACGGGTAAGCCTTACTGAAATGACGTTGGGTGATTCTCCCGTAAACTCTGCAATGTCCTGAGGAGACCATCCCTCGACATAGCGCAAGGTGAGTACTTCACGAGATTTCTCGTCAAGCTCATTTACTAAAGTGAGTATTTCTCTGTATTGGGCGAAGTCTTCGACTTCGCCCCCTGAGCTGCCCACAAACTCGATACCCGCTTCAGAAATAACGTCAAGTGACGTTTCCTTCTTCTTCCGATACCAGTCAATGATACGGTTCCGGGCGAGTGTGTAGAGGTACGCACGGACATTATGTATCGGGGCTCCCTTGCGGAGCTCTTGCCAAAAGCTGGTAAATACGTCTTGGGTGAGATCCTGTGCGCGTTCATAATTAGACACCTTAAAGAAACAGAAGCGAAAAAGTTCGTCCGCATAGGTATCATATGCCTGTAGGAAGTCGGTTTTTATTGCTTCTTGTTCCATAGAGTGTGACGTGTAAGAAACCTTGTTCTTACAAGCGAAGAATAGCATATCGGGCTATACTTCAGGGCATGGCTACACCCTTCACGCATACAGACGAAAAGTCCGAATACCCAATGCGGATAAACAAATACCTCGCTCAAAAAGGGTACTCCACGCGGCGCGGCGCCGACGAGCTGGTTGAACGACAGCGTGTGTTTATAAACGGTCAAGTGGCCGAGCTCGGAAGTAAAGTGTCTGAAAACGATACCGTGGAGGTGCGTACGGGAAAGCGCACGGTTGAGAAAAAGTACTACTACTTCGCCTATAACAAGGGTCGTGGAGTTATCACCCACTCCGCTCAAAAAAAGGGACGCGATGACGACGAAACAGAGATTTCAGAAAACCTTCCCAAAGAAGCATCTGAGCTTGGACTGTTTCCTGTTGGTAGGCTTGATAAGGATTCACACGGACTTATTATTCTCACCAACGATGGACGTATCACTGACAGACTCTTAAATCCAGACAGAGTACACGACAAGGAATATGCTGTGCGTGTAAAACTTATGCTTCGCGAGAGTTTCATAAAACATATGGAGAACGGCGTGAACATCGAAGGGTACCAAACACGCCCTTGTAAGGTTCGTCTCACCGGAACGAATTCCTTTTCAATTACGCTTACTGAGGGAAAGAAGCATCAAATCCGTCGGATGGTAGTGGCTATGCACAACGAAGTAGTAGAGCTCAAACGTACACGAGTGTTGAATATTAAACTCGGCACCCTTAAAGCAAACGAAATCCGCGCTATTGAAGGAACTGAACTTCAAGAGTTTCTCGAACTCCTTGGGCTTGCAAGTGCACCTGTTATTACTGAATAGTGTTTCAATTGCGGTTACACTCCTTCGGATATTACGAGGTGTGTCCCGTTACTAGTTTTCTTTTCGCAGGTTTCTTTACGGGACAATCTTCCTCACAATACGTTGGTGTGTCTTTAATACATTCCTCACACGCAATGAAGTGCAGGTGGCAAAAATCGTTTGCACAGTTCACATAGTTCTCTGTCTTTTCTCCGCAGAGTTTGCAGATACCGACGACTTCCCTGTCTTCTCCACCAAAGTGCATAGTGAGACGGTTATCAAACGTATAGAGCGTACCCAGGAAGTCTTTCCCCGGATACTTCTCCATATATCCATGTATGCCGTCCTCAAGCTGGTAGACATCCTTGAAACCTTTGTGTTGGAGATATGCCGACATCTTCTCGCAACGCACACCACCGGTACATACGGTGAGTAGGGTTTTGTCTTTATATTGCTCAAGGGCGGGAATTGCCTTTGGCAATTCCCGCGAGGACTCAAGTCCGGGGTTTATCGAGTCCTTAAAATGTCCTGACTGATACTCGTAGTCGTTCCTCATGTCAACGATAACGAAATCTTTTTCATCTTTATACCATGTGCGAAGTTCTTCTGCAGTTATCCTTGGCGCCGTCTTCACACGCGGGTCAGCTTCCTCTTCAGTAAACTTTGTACCCACGATCTCGTCTCGTACTTTTACTTTAAGCTTTGGAAATGAATGGCCGTTGCTCTCGCTTCGTTTTACAGAAATATCTGCAAAATCAGGGTCTGTAAATAGTTCGAGTAAGAAGTCCTCGGAGTCTTCAACGGTTCCTTCAAGTGTTGCGTTAATACCTTCGTGCGCAATGAGCGCACGGCCAAGTAGATTATGAGCGATTGCAAGTTTACGGACTGCCTCGGCAACCACTTCTGGCTCTGTAATCGTTACATATTTATAAAAAAGGAGTATTTGATACTTCATGCACTCTATAGTAATACAGCCTTTCCTTTGCGTAAATGTTGTAAGAAAACTCGGACATCCGATGTCCGAGTTTTCTTTTTTACTTAATGCCCAGCTGGGCACGCAGTTCTCGAAGCTGCTTGGTAAGAACTCTAATCTGAAGTGAGAAGTAGTCTGAAGAAGCTGCCTGAGTTATGGGGGTAGCGACAACCACGGGAGTCGTAGTCGAAATGGAAGTGTTTTTTGAAAGGACTTTCTGGATATTCTTCTGTGCAATACCTTTTGCCTGTGGCGCTGGTTTCCCATACACAGCGACTATAAACGTAGCGGGGTATCCTTTGTACCATCCTTGCGCAACTCCCACACCTGTTTCGGTAAACACTGGAAGGAGCATGTTTGAGCGGTGTGCAGGAGATTTCATCCATGCGTCGTTCACGTGTTGCTCGTCTCTATAGGTAAGGTAGAGATTTTCTCCTACTGCAAGATATCCGTACCCCACTTGTCCCACCCAGTACCTCACGTCATTCCCGTCGGGGTTCTCATGAGCATAATATCTTCGTGTTGCCATATCGTCCGCCTTCAGTTGTGCAGCTTTTGTAAGAAGTGGGTTCTCGGAAAGCGTTTGCACTCCAGCTTCTACCCTATCCTGATTGGTAAGAGAGATAAGGGTCTCTGATTTAAGTGCCGAGGCAGATTGCCCATAACGAACGTACTGGTAGAGACTCGATAATGCATATATAAGTCCACCAACGAGAAAAGCTCCCAAAAACAAGGCTGTATAAAGGCTCTTTCTGGGGGTTTTCATATATTCAAAAGCATACCACTTCCTAGGACTCTGCGAAGACTTACGGGGTTCTTATCAGGTTGAGATGTTTTCTATTTATAGCGTGCGAGGTAGAATTGTACTATGAAAAAATACACTGGTGGATGTCATTGTGGAGCGGTTCGCTATGAAGTTGAGTTGGAGTTGGGAGAAGTACTCGACTGTAACTGCTCTCACTGCAATAAAAAAGGTTTCTTGCTCGCCTTCGTTGATCCAGACAAGTTTAACCTTCTAAAGGGTGAGGACTCACTTACTGAATACTTCTTCAATAAAAAGTCTATCCACCACTTATTCTGTAAGGTTTGCGGCGTTCAGTCCTTTGCGCGAGGGATTGTATTTCCTAAGGTTATGATAAACGTGCGCTGTCTCGACGACGTTGACGTGTCTCAACTCACCGTTAAACAAGTGGACGGAAAGAATTTCTAACAACAGCCAGTCTACGTAGCGACGTTCTTATTTACTGTCATGATTTCTATCCATGCACCTGGAATAGTGAAATGTGGATGATTCTTGAACATATCTGTAACTGCTTCGATTGATTCGGCTTCCACAAACGAGTACATCATGATGTCATTGCGCGAATCCTCAACACCATCAGAGGTAATACGTTTTGGTTTTCCAACACCTGCAGTTTCAGTGAGAAAATCCTTATGATCTGACATCCAGGCATTCCATTGAGTTTGCATTTGAAGTTCCTGCGCCTTTCGCTCGGTTTCAGGCATTTTCATCCACTCATCAAGTCCTGTGTGCGGCATCTGGTATGTGACAAAGTATTTCATATAATTTTATTGTATCATTTAGCCGACTGTTTTCAATTGATGGAAATCTAGAACAGTCTTGGAACCTTAAAAAGAATAGACGCTCCTTAAGGAGCGTCTATTCTTTTTCGTTCAAAACCCTTACTTAATCGTCGTCCTCATCATCATCATCATTATCATCATCTTCGTCTTCGTCACTATCGTCATCGTCCTCATCGTCGTCTTCATCCTCGTCATCATCTTCGTCATCGTCGTCGCACGAGGAGCTGTCTGTATCATTATCCGCCCAGTCCTTATCGGAGTCGCGACTTGCACGGTTTTCCTTATCAATAGACAAGAGGTCATCAACCTTGCCCTCAGTTAGGGAAGGATATTTTTTAAGAACCTCAGCAATAATCTCACTGCGAGTGTCTGCATTTGTTACAAACACGTCTTTATCGTCATTGAGTTCTATCTTTATGACTGTTTCGTTCGTGTATACGTTTGCCTCTAGTTCTGAAAGTCCAGTGGTATTAGTTTCGTCACATGAGTCGTCATCGTCGTCTTCGTCCTCATCATCATCTTCATCAATATCTTTCAAAACACCGCCTCCAGCCACATACTGTGTCTGTAACATGACAAGGAGTTGGCGGAGAAGTGATATGAGGGTGGAACGCAATTCTTCGACACTTTGTGTTTCAAGTGTGTCCCTAGTCTCAGCATGAGCGCTCTGTACGTTAAACGTACCAAACGTCCCCATCACAAACACGAGAGAAAGTGTTGAGACTGCTATAGTCTTTACAATAGTCTGCATGAAGTATCAATTAATTAATTAATACGGTTAGTCTACCATAGAGTTTCTCGATATCTACCCTCAACAAGAAACGGTGTGGACACCCTAAATTTTGCAATCCTCACGAAAAGGCCTTTTTATTTTTGTATACAAACTTTGCCAGACCGCTAGAGCAGTCTTGGAACCTTCTTGAAATTACGGAGTGAATCATCCTCTCCTCACCAATTTCACTCAATTATGAAATCAAGTTGTTCGTCTGGAATCTGTAACGACCGACCGTGTTCAACCGCTTCTGTCCATGTAGATTTGTCAGAATACTTGATCCAAAAGTTCTTATCCTTAAACACAACCAGAATACTGTCTTCACCAGGTTTCCAGAAGTGGATATACCAAGGACCCTCTGCGAGATAACCCCCAGTCTTAAGAGCGGCATCTTCATCAACCAAAACGCTGTGAAGCGTCCAGCTTCCATCTTGCCAAGTCTTCTCGATCCTCAGCGACTGAAGGACACTTGGATCTTTCAAACTGTTCTCTATGATTGTTCCTTTAAGCATGCTAGAAAAAGTTAATTTCTTTCTTCGCCCGCATCGGATCATTTCTCACATCAATATCTAAGCTAATCCAGCATTTTTGCGGACTTGCTTTGTACATCCTCTTCAGAGAATCGCCGAGGAATTCCTCCTCTTTCCGTATTGGCTTGTTTTTGCGTGCATAGAGTAGTTCGACTGCACACGCTATCTCTACAGGATCGCTCATTTCTGTAGCATGGGCTTGTATATATACTCCGCCACCTTCACCAGGCAATACCGTCGAATCGAAACAGGTCAAATACACTCGAGAGTTCTCTTGTATATTCCTGGAGTGCTGTGTGTTGTTTAAAGATGTCCAGTAACAGTTGTATTGTTCGTCAAAAACCGCAAAGACCGGAGTGCCCCACGGTTCAGCCCCACCAGAAGCGGACGCTATTGTTACGTAGCGTATGTTTGAAAGTATCTCTTTTGCTTTTGCGATGCGATCTATTTCCATAATTAGTTATTCTCCATCACTTCCTTCAACTTGTCCAAGATCTCCTGCATAAACGGAGCATGTAACTGATCCGACTCGCTCCACTCGTAATACTCGAGCTCAGTTTCGTTCTCAGAAACCGGCGTGTAGGTGTAGCGGACCTTATAGTCTTGATGAGTCGCATCTAGTTGAAAAAGAGTGTATGGCTCGTAGCGAGTTACTTTATACTCGTTCATCTTTTCAGCAACGTCCCAATTGCGGAAAGTGGTTCCAATAGCGACAGGGTCAGAATCTGCCTCTTCTTTCACGATGAAGTCGATCCAGCGCGGAGTATTCGCTGGGTTGGTTGTGAACTCAAAAACCTCCTTTGCAGACTTGTTGATTTTTACAGTTAGTTTGAGGTCTTTCATATTTTAAAACTTCTTAAACCACTTACAATGTTCCTATCTAAACTGTACCATTGCTGGGAGTCTGGGACTATGTTGGAACCACCCTCTTGACTCGAAACCAGCTAGTAGTACTCTGATGACAGGGTTGGTCTTTGCAAAAAAGTGAGAGGGCTCCTTCGGGAGAACTTCAGGAAAGCTTAGGAATAACTCGGCGAGGGGAACGCATCACCCCATATGTGGCCTTAATTGTGCTACGAGTCGAGCTAATACCTCATAATGGTCCCAGGGACCCAAAGATTTATCGGCTTTCTGCCAACCCACTTCATTCTGGATCCAACTTCGGTTGGGTCTTTCCTTTTATACTAAGGTTCCAAAGTACTATTCCCCTTAGCTATAGGGGTTAGATTTTAAAACATTGCTGGCAGTCTAGGACGATATTGGAACTTTTATACAAAAAGCCGGAGGATCTCTCCCCCGGCTATCTTTCGAAACTCAGCTCTGGGCTAAGAGAACAGGTCCAGGAACCGTTGTAGCCACGATCTCGGCTTCAGTTCATTGTATACCGCCGCCAGTTCCCTTCGCCTTTCGGGACTCATTGCCATCACACAGCCGTGTTCTTGGCAGAGAAGACTGTCGCATTCACACATGTTCGCCTCCTTGCTAGCCTTAAAAAGGTTACACCACAGGACTCTATTTGACCATATACCTACAGACAGGTGGCTTTCAGGGACGACCTTGGAACATTAATCAAAGACGCGCCATTCACAGTCTCTCAGCTGAACTAACTCCAGTTCCGGGGCAAGTGTAAGGATTTTTGCATATGAAGATGAGTTTGGAGGCATCTCTTTGCTCTCATAGTGGCAAACTATACGTACAGGCACAATTCCAAGTCCCTCACGGATATCAGCTCCTGTATGACCTACTCCATATCTTCCCAACGCATATGCGCCAGCAGAGGAACCTGAGAGAGTTTTACCTTCAAGCTCTGACTCGAGATTTGGATAGAGTTTTAGAGCAGAAAGTAATTTAGGGGTATGCCCTCCTCTAAAATGAATTGCATCGGCTCGCTTGATCTGCTCCATAAAATCCTGCTCCGTAGCTAAAACGAACTTCAGATCTTTTTGAGTAATCTCGTGTATTCGATTCGTTTGTTCAATGAACGCTTCTCTTACCTCATCGTTTTCGGAGGCAAAATATACAAGTAATAACGTTGCTCCAATCGGAAGGTCACGAACTAGCTCTCGATAAAAAGAGTTATTCAACTCATTATTCCGACGCTCAAATCCCCCGTGCAAGATACGCTTTGTCATTATCGTTAAGTATAGCAATTTCCCAGGCTGGGAGACTAGGGACGAACCCAGATTCACAGCTTCAAAGGACACCTGTCGGTCGTTTCTGGGCAGAGCTGGGAGACTAGGGATCGAACCTAGATTCACAGCTTCAAAGGCTGCTGTCCTACCATTAGACGATCTCCCAGCTCTATTCATAAACAAGACCGATTCCTTGGGACCGGATACACAGTACGCAGGTACTGTGTATTATCCTACCATTAGACGATCTCCCAATATTTGTATATTGCCCGTAAACTGACTTATCTGCAAGAAAACTACTCTTGCATCAACTCATACACTGCCAACTCGAGTGGTAATACTGGAATGGGTGCAAACCGAATACGGGAAGCAGCATCCAAAAATACCTTGAGGGTATTGTGTGTGATGTTCGAGCCTGTATCTGAAGCGGGGGTCTCAATAACAGCATACTGATCCTCGCCGAGCTCCTCTGCTAATTCTTTACGTAGCTCTGGCGCATGACGAACCAAAAGAATGTTACGGAGTGTTTCAAGAACAAGCGTGAGGTAGAGGGACATGTCAACGCCCTCGCTTGAGACGGCGCTTAGCGCCGTCAAAGCCTTCTCGCTATTTCCCTCTCCAAGAGCCTCCACGAAGTTTACAACGAGTGAGAGCCTTGGTGCACCAGTCGCCTTCTCTGCCTCCTCCCTCGTAATCTTTTTATCAGTAGATGTTGCAAATACTTTCTCCAGTATTGAAAGTGCGTCACGATAAGAACCCTCTGCAAGAAGCGCGACCAGATCAGCAACCGAAGAATCAACGGTGTACCCTTCTTTTTTTGCGACCTCTCGAACAAGTGCGGCTAGTCCTTCTCGTGTTGGTTTCTTAAACTGAAATACCTGACAGCGTGAGCGCACCGTCTCCGGCACTTTTTCAAGTTCAGTGGTAGCAAGAATAAAGAGGGCATGCGCAGGTGGCTCTTCAAGTGTTTTCAAAAAGGCATTCCACGCGCCCTTTGAAAGCATGTGTGCTTCGTCGAGTATATAAACTTTATAGGGAGACTCGAACGGCAGGGTGTATACGTTCTCGCTCAGCGCACGAATATCATCCACGCTATTATTTGATGCTGCGTCTATTTCATATAAATCTTTTGATGTGCATCCGAGCTCGCGCGCAAATATACGCGCTATGGAAGTCTTCCCAAGCCCACGTGATCCTGCAAAAAGATATGCGTGCGCTACTTTCTTCGACTCAATCTGAGCAGATAGTGCTTGTGTAATCTGCTCTTGTCCATGAACACTCTTGAAGTTCTGCGGACGATATTTTCTATATAATGATTGCTCGCTCATATAAAGTCTGTATTTAGAGTGTGTTTAGACATACTCTGCAGATTATAGCATTTCTAGTTTTCTGTTTAATGCCTGCGTAAGGAGTGGTTCAAGCTCTGCATAAGAGTTTGTGTTCATAAGAGCTTTCCGGAGCTGTGGCGCACCATCAAATCCTACTACAAATGCCTTTATGTGTTTTTTGAGTATATGGAATGACTTTTGCGGAGTAATACCATTGAAATAGAACGCAAGGGTGTGGAGCGCCGATAGGCGCTCATAGGGGGTTATGAGTGTGGCGTCGCGCCCGCTAAACACCCACGGATTTCCAAATATTGCCCGTCCAAGCATCGCTCCATCGGCACCAGATGTCTCTATTTTTTCCCTTGCGTCAGTAATACTTTCCACATCGCCATTTCCGATAATTCTAGTCTGCGGACTAAGCTCATCGCGGAGCGTTACCACTCTTGGCATCAAATCCCAATGCGCAGGAACATTGCTCATTTCTTTTCGAGTACGCAGGTGCACCGTAAGTGCTTCTGGTTGTTCTTTTAGTAGTTCGGCAATCCATGTATCAATCTCCTCTTTGTTATAGCCTATGCGGGTTTTAACGGATACTGGAAGTCCAGACTCGCGTGCTGCACGAATAATGCCGCGCGCCTTTTCGGGATTTTTTATCATCGCCGCTCCACACCCCTGTTTCTCAATAGACTTATCTGGGCAGCCCATATTTATGTCCACGCCGTCATACCCAAGCTCCGCACAGAGCTTTGCGGCGTATGCCATGTTCTCTGAGTTACTTGAAAAAAGTTGCGCAACGATGGGGGACTCGAGTGTCTTATCAAATTGTAAGTCCCGCATAAGCGGATTCTCTTCGTCCTTCATTCCCTTTTTCTCTCGCGTATAAAATAGCCCGTCAGCAGATACAAATTCTGTCCACATCACGTCAGGCTTATGTGTCTGTGCTATCAAACGACGATAGGCAACATCTGTAACGTCTGCCATCGGCGCAAGTACAAAAAACGGCTTTTTTAATGTCTGCCAAAAACTCATGTACTTCACCTTACCGCGCCTCCATGGTTTTATCCATTGGAGCCTCCGTTTCCCCTGCGCCCCGTCGCTTCACAAAAGCTTTTCCGTTAAACCGCAAATCAAGGTACTCAATTGACCCATCAGAAAGATTAACCTTTGGCATACTGGAAGCTGCAAGCTGTATTGCTCGTTCCTCACTACCGAGAATGTACTTTATGTACGTTCTGTCATTCATCCAAAGGCTTGCTTCGTCGTCTTGTATTTCGATAGCCCGTACCTCTACTCCAAGCTCTTTAACTGCACGGACAAATCGAAGGGCAATGGGGATGCGCTCCGGACCAAGAACATGAGCACCTATCACCGACTCCCCTGGTGCAATTTCGCTACTCAAAAGCATGTACATCTCCAGAGAATTGTTCTGTGTTGAAGAGGCAAGAGGACTCTCGGGAGAAGACGCAACTTGCTCAAAAATGAAACCCTCTGTGTTTGTGCGATAGCATGTGGGTGTCGAAGTTGCTGTGTGCGTAGTGCCACACCAGAGAAACGCTTCCGTGTGTTTTTTTGCTGTTATAGAAATTGAATGGAAACTTGTTCTTGAAAAAGAAACCGTGACTATTTCAGGATATGTTTCAAGTAGAGCCTTTCGCATTCGGGATTCTGAGAAAAAGAAAATGGAGTTGTGTGGAATGATAAACGCATAACTGCCTACAAGAGTGCTTTGCGCAGTCTCTCGTATACCCTCAACTGAAGAGGAACTTTCAACTGTTATCTCTGAAATACGCAGTGCTGGACGCCACAACGCATAAAGGGAACCCAAAAGAAGTGCCAGAAAAAAGAGACACGTTACTACCTGAAAAAACTTCCGTGCACGCGCCCTTCGGGCGCGTAATGGTTCCTTAGAAACACTTACCGGACGCACCGGAGCTCTCCTTGCCTGTACTTTTTGCGGAACGGCTGTTTGGTGCCCTTTTTTCCTGGGCTGTACGTCAAATGATTTCCTTTCCGACATACGGAACTAATACTTCTGGTACACGTATCGTGCCGTCCTCTTGCTGATAATTCTCCATAATTGCAATCAGTGTCCTGCCAATAGCGAAAACGGTTGCGTCGTTCATGTGTACGTGAGAAAGTTCTCCACTACTGTTACGCACTCGCGTATTAAGTCGTCGTGCTTGGTATCCGCCCATGTAATCCGAGGTGTGCGTTTCCCGATAGGTATCTTGACCAGGCATCCATGTTTCGATATCAAATTGACGGTGATCTGGAGCGCCCATATCCCCCGTACAAATACGCACGACTTGATAGGGAAGTTTGAGACTTCTCATAAAGTACTCTTGTATAGCAACAAAAAACTCTTGTTCCTTATACCCTTCCTCGGGACGCACAAAGCTCTCCATTTCGATTTTATCAAACTGGTGCAAGCGAAGTATTCCTCGGGTATCTTTTCCGGCAGCACCTGCCTCTCGTCTGAAAGCGGTAGAATATCCCACGTACCGAATTGGCAAACGACTTTCGTCTACGATTTCATCCATATGAAGCGGACCCAGAGTGTGTTCTGCACTTCCGATAAATACAAGGTCATCTTTTTCAAAATAGTATCTATCGTCAATTGGGTGTAGTCGCGCCATTCGACCCATCACATTTGCTCGCATCATAACGGGAGGAACCACGGGAATAAAAGTTTTTGTATCGATTTCCAGCTCCGCGTCTTTTGCTATCTGCAGTAATATCTCTTCTGAACGAAGTACTTTGAAAACCCAGTTCACAATCGCAAACTGCATAACGGCAAGATCTCCCATAAGATATGCGAAACGTGCACCAGATACTTCTGCTGCCTTTTCTGTATTTATCAAACCGCGAGATTCCCCCAGCTCCCAGTGAGGTTTGGGTGCGAAAGAAAACTCTGGCTTTGTACCCCACTGACGCGCAACAATGTTTCCAGATTCGTCGGGCCCTTCAGGAGTATCTGGTGAGGGAATGTTTGGAACGGCAAGCATTAATTTACTCCATTCCTCGCTGAGCAGAGTAAACTTCTCCTCAAGCTCACCAAACCCTTCTTTAACATGACGCATGCTTTCAATGAGTCTTTCCTTTTCCTCGTCTTTTGCAAGCTGTATGCGAGAACTCATTCGGTTCTGCTCTGCTTTCTTTTCATCCATCTGTTGACGAAGCACTTTGCGCTCTTCGTCCACCACCAAAAGCCTATCGATATCAACTTCGACCTTTTTCTTCAGCGCACCTGCCTTTACCAAATCGGCATTCTCGCGGATGAAATGTATGTCTAGCATAGTCTTTGTATTGTACGACATACTTACCTTCGCGAAAAGCCGCTACGTTCTTTTAAAAGCAATCTAATCCGTGCCAAGGCGACGCCTTGGCACGGAAATCTTCATATTTTCTTCATAAAGATTTCATCTTTATTGTGCATACTTTTGAGCATGGAAAAACCCCAAAAATATGAGGTACGAGAAATCAGCCGCAACGAATACCTTCCGCAGTTACTAGAAATCCCTCAGGTACCGGAAAAACTTTGGATTCGGGGCGAAATGCCACCATCTGACATAAAATATCTCGCAGTCGTCGGTTCACGCGCATTAAGTTCCTACGGGAGAGAAGCATGCGAGACACTCATTGCTGGACTTGCCGGACAGCCTATTTCTATCATCTCCGGACTTGCTCTTGGTGCTGATGCCTGCGCACATAAAAATGCACTTCTGGCAGGGCTTCACACCATTGCCGTACCCGGATCAGGACTTGCCGACGACTCAATTGGGCCGCGCGCAAACTTCGGACTGTCGCGTGAGATTTTAAAAGCAGGCGGTGCCCTTATGAGCGAACACCCTCCAGAATATCTAGCACAACCGCATGACTTCCCTTCACGCAATCGCATTATGGTAGGAATGGCGGACGCCGTGCTTGTTATAGAAGCTGGTGAGAAGTCCGGCACACTCATCACGGCACGCATGGCAGGGGACTATAATAGGGAACTCTTGTGTGTTCCGCATCGTATTGGAGACACGCACGGATACGGTGCAAACCTGTTTCTTCGCCTTGGTGCGACACTCGTAAGTGAAAGTGCTCACGTACTTGAGGCGCTTGGACTCGAGACCGAGACACAGAGCAACGAAGTACCTCGCACGCTCCCAATCCTTACTCAGAAAGAACACTTCCTCTACAGTCTGCTTGAAATTCCTCTGCCGCGCGATGAGGTAATTCGTACTGCTGGACTTCCCGCTCACGAAGTCATCACGACACTCGCTGCGCTCGAAATGAAAGGGGTTGTTTGTGAGCAATTTGGCGCCTGGCGACGGGTATAGATACTCAAAAACTTCACCTACTTTGTTACTCCTTCCGAGTCTCTCTCACCGTATAGCTCATACGGCTCGGTACGATTCTTCATCGCGCCTCGTATCTGAGAGTTTTTGAGTACTATAAAAAAACAAGAATAGCGTGTGCTTTTTAACTTCTCTCCATGCACCCGTACTTGACTGCGAACACTATAATAAGGTATGAGTTAGAAAATGGCATCTACTACCACAACAACTAAAAGAAAGAAGCTACTGATAGTCGAGTCCCCCGCAAAGGCCCGAACGATTCAACAGTACCTCGGCACAACCTACGAGGTGCTGGCATCTGTGGGTCATGTGCGCGACCTCCCAAAGACAAACAAAGACGCCGTGGATATCGAAGCTGGGTTTGTCCCTCGATACGTTATCTCACCTGATAAGCGCGACGTGATTGATAAAATCCAAAAGGCATCTGCTAAAGCATCAGATGTTTTTCTTGCAACTGACCCCGACCGCGAGGGTGAGGCTATTGCGTGGCACATAGCTCAAGCAGTTGGACTTAAAGACCCTAAGCGCGTCGTCTTCCATGAAATTACGAAGGCGGCTGTTGAAGAGGCGCTTACGCATCCGCGCATGATTGATCAGGATTTGCGTCAGGCGCAAGAGGCACGGCGCGTACTCGACCGGCTCGTCGGTTATTCTCTATCAGGACTTATATGGAAAAAGGTGCGTTATGGGCTTTCTGCCGGTCGAGTACAATCACCTGCGCTTCGTATTCTCGTTGAACGCGAGCGCGAGATCAAGGCATTTATACCGGTTACTTATTTCATCCTTACCGCTAACATGCGTGCGAAACATGGTAAAGATGATATTGACTTCCCTGTTGTCTGCGTCGAACAACCCTCCACACACGATGAAGCGGAACGTATCTTGAAATTTGGACGCGAGGCAGCGTGGAAGGTAGCTGGTATTACTGAACGTGCGGAGGAGCGCCAGCCTAGACCCCCTTTTACCACGTCCACTCTTCAACAGGCAGCCTCTACTCGCCTTGGGTTCTCTCCGTCACGCTCTATGCGCGCAGCACAAAAACTATATGAGGCAGGGCATATAACCTATATGCGTACTGACTCTGTAAACCTCGGAAAAGACGCAGTGAACGCACTTGTGAAGACCATTGAGAAGGAATTTGGGAAAGAGTACGCGCACTCTCGCGTATATGTAACAAAAAGTAAAAACGCACAGGAGGCTCACGAGGCAGTACGTCCCACTGACTCAAGCAATAAAAGTGCTGGAAGTGATTCTGATGAACAACGACTCTATGAGCTTATACGAACTCGAACACTTGCTTCTCAAATGGCTCCGGCAAAAATTTCTCGTACTAATCTTAAAGTACAAGCGGACGCAGTCATACCAGCATTTTCAACCAACGGTTCCCGCGTACTGTTCCCTGGGTGGCTTGCTTGCGATACGCTCGCGCGTGGTGAGGATGTGGAGCTTCCAAAACTCACGGAAGGCGAACCGCTCACACTTCTCTCACTTGAGAGCGACGAGAAACAAACAGAACCACCAAACCGCTACACGGAAGCAGGGCTTATCAAAGAACTTGAGAAACGTGGTATCGGACGTCCATCTACATATGCTTCAACTATTAAAACCATTAACGATAGAGGATACGTAGAAAAAACTGGGCGTACACTCACGCCAACAGCAACCGGTATGGTAGTTTCCGGATGGCTTGAGGAGCACTTTGAACAGTATGTATCGGACTCGTTTACAGCTGAGATGGAGGACGAGCTTGATGAAATTTCTCGCGGAGAGCGTGGATACAGAAAAACTATGGAAGAGTTTTATAAACCCTTTCTAGAGGCTGTACTCAGTAAGGAGGACTTACCCAAGGCAACCTCGCTTGGCGAAGTGCCTGTAGAGTTTGTCTGTCCGATTTGTGGTGCTCCCATGGAGTTTAAGCTCGGACGTGGAGGTATCTTTATGAGCTGTACGAAATACCCTGAATGTTTAGGCGCACGCCAAGAAGACGGACTGGAACTTAAAAGTGACGAGCCTCTCGGTATTCATCCAGAAACGGGGCAACCCATATTTATACGAACAGGAAGATTTGGACCCTACGTTGAAATGCCACTAGAAGAAGTTGGCGGCGAGCAGTTGGCAGTTGGTAGTGAAGAACATACAGAAGATAAAAAAGAGGAGCAAGAAGCTGTAGAAGAAAAGAAAACAACAAGAAAGAAGAAAGTGGCGAAGAAAGCGGTAAAGCCCAAAAAACCAAAAAAGACTCCGAAAATACCTGCAAAACGCGCAAGCATACCTCCGGGCACTGACCTCTCTACCGTTACCCTGGCTGATGCAGTACGCTACCTTTCACTTCCTCGTCCGCTTGGACTTCACCCGGTGAGTGGAAAGCCTGTAGCCGCTAACACCGGACGTTTTGGGCCTTACGTCATGCACGACGGCGAGTTTCGTTCTATTAAGAAACAAGACCCTTACACCATTACCTTAGAAGAAGCTCTTGCACTCATTAACGAGCCGAAGCGACCACCACGCGGAGTAGAAATAGTTCTCGAAGTCGGAAAGCATCCACGCACGGGAAAGGTGATTGTTCTCTATAAATCGAAACAAGGCTTGTTCCTAAAGAAGGGACTGCGAAGGATGTACCTTCCGGAACAACAAGCTCCGGAAGAGCTAACGGTACTTGAAGCTGTTGAATATTTGAAATAAGAAATCACGCTTGGTATGCGTGATTGTGTGTTCCGGCGCCCTTGGGCGCCGGAAGATTATGCCGCCCTCCTGCTACTTTGGGTCCACGGAAGTCCTGGAAGAAGGTCTTGTTCACCCGTGTCTGGAAGCGGACACACATGTTTTTCTCGTGCAACTCCTGGCGGATGAACGTATCCGCAAAAATCGCACATGCTCTGGTCTGAACCCGTAAGAAGCATTCCAGAAAATGTATCGGTCCCCTTGCAACTGGGACAAAGATTCTCAATAGAACGTGAATCTCCCCTCGAGTAAGGTTGCCCACAGCCACGGCAGGTGTCTGAACTTGGCGCTATCATATTGATCTCCTTCACATGTCTATTGAGTGGTTTGAATGTGTTGCATAAATCTCTCTTGGAGCATTGCACGGAAAGGTTGTTGGGCAATGCTCTGGAGGGTACAACGGGTTGTGGTTGCCCCTGCATAAAAGACAATGTGGTTGTGGCGCGACAGATGATTCGCTGAGGTGAGCCTCACTGCGCTTACAAGAAACCCCTGTATATTGCATGTTCATTCTTCTTTCTCCCTTGTACGTGCCCGTTTGGCAACGCGCTCCTTTGGCAGTATCTTATAGCTAATGACTACCGTCAAGGAAATCATCACTGCGATGAACGCGCCGACACCGGAGGACATAGCCCTTATTGAAAAGACTTATGCGTTCTCGGAACATGCCCATAAGGAGCATAGTCGTTACTCTGGTGAACCCTATTTTCTACACCCCGCAGCCGTGGCAAAACACCTTGCAACACTTGGCATGGACGCCACGACCGTTTCTGCCGGACTCCTTCATGATACGCTCGAAGACGCTGCAGTAACCGAGGAGGAAATTGAAAGTCAATTTGGTGAGGAAGTGTTATTCCTCGTAGAGGGAGTTACCAAACTTGGAAAACACAAATACCGTGGCGCGGAGCGCCACGCGGAGTCCCTACGTCGCCTTCTGGTAGCCACTTCTGCTGATGTGCGTGTACTTATAATCAAACTGTGTGATCGCTATCACAATATGACCACACTTGAGCATGTTCCGGCTCTAAAACAAAAACGTATTGCACTGGAAACACTCGACATATACGCTCCGCTTGCCGATAGACTCGGAATGGGACTCATGAAGCGAGACCTTGAGGACCTTGCCTTTCCTGCAATAGATCCTGATGCCTACGCACACGCGCTTGAAGTACGAAAGTTAAAAAGTAAAGAAACCGAAACGGGATTACTGCGCGTGCAGAAAGATGTACAGCACGCACTCGTGCGCAGAAACATAAAAGACTTCACTACGGGAATTCGCATGAAAGGCTTGTGGAGTCTTCATCAAAAACTCAAACGTAAAAACGACGACATAACAAAGATTCACGATATCGCTGCACTTCGTGTTATCGTTGCAACCGTTGACGATTGCTATGTCGCTCTTGGAATTATCCATTCACTTTGGAAGCCACTTCCAGGCGAATTTAAAGACTATATCTCTTTCCCGAAACCAAACGGGTATAAGTCACTTCATACTACAGTGCTCACTCCTGACGCAGGGATTGTAGAAATACAGGTACGCACAAAAGAAATGCATAAGGCGGCGCAATACGGTATTGCCTCTCACATGTCCTACAAACAAATTAAGCTACCTTTAGGAACAGAAAAAATTGCAGAGAAACAAGCATACGAAAGACTCTCTTTTTCCTGGATGCGCTCTCTTGTACCCACGCTTTTGCACCTTACGCGCAGAGCGCCGGTACCAGAAGAAGTTACGCCGAAAGAAAAGAAACCAAAACGAGTGGCTACCACTCCAAAGTGGCTTGCCGAGCTTGCACAAGCACACGTGCCAGGGGCGGGATCTGAGGAATTTACTCAAGGACTCAAGGAAGACTTCTTTTCTCACCGGGTCTTTGTGTTTACTCCGCGTGGAGATGTTATCGACATCCCTATAAAATCAACTCCTATCGACTTTGCCTATGCCATACATAGTGAACTTGGAAATCATATGAACGGCGCAAAAGTAAACGGCAAGATGGTTTCTTTTGATACCCCTTTGCGAAATGGCGATGTTGTTGAAATTATAGAACGACCCCAAGCACACCCAACTGCCAAGTGGCTAGACTATGCTCGCACCAGTATGGCACGCCGACACATAAAACTTGCACTTGGAACAAACGAGAGAGGCACTATTTCTCCAAAAGGTGAGTTGAAACCCGTTAAAATTCGCAAGAAATCTTCACAAAAGCCCAAAAGAAATAATTAAATTTTTACTCTTCTCGCTTTTAAACGGTAAAGTTTCCGATAGAGTACAGATCTTCCTCTGACTCAACGGTCGAAGAAAGTTTAGGAAGTTCGGTGGTGTTGGTTAATTGCGTGGTGTTTGGGTGTTGGGGCATTGGGTATCCTACGGAGCTAGATATGTTCACTTCTTGTCCATGCTGTTCTATCTGTGCCTTCTTCTCTGCAAGAATGTCTGCAATATGCGAGAGATCTTCTGGTGAGAAAAACTCAATAAGAACACGTCCACCGTTTGGTCTGTTTTCAATGAGCACTCGCGTACCCAAGGTTTCTGTAAGACTCTTCTCCAACGCCATCATTTCTGGAGTCTTGTCGTGTTTTCGAATTTTGTCTTGCGCAATACGACGTACCAACTGCTCAACGACGCGAACTGAGGTTTTCTTAAGAAGAATTTCTTTAAACAATGTTTCTTGTTCTTCTGGTCTGTGGCTGAGCATAAGCAGTGCGCGTGCATGTCCTTCACTAAGTTCTTTCCCGACAACAGCGCTTTGTATCGGTTCGGGAAGCCCTAGAAGACGAATTGAGTTTGAAACGTATTCACGACTACGTCCTATTTTTGCCGCAATTTCAACGTGTGAAGTACCAAATAACTCAGCAAGTTGTGCGAGTGCCTTTGCTCTATCAATGGCGTTAAGATCTTCGCGTTGCAGGTTCTCAATAATCGCAAGCTCCAGCTTCATCTGATTTGATTGCTCGCCAACGCGAATGATAACGGGAACTTCTTTCAATCCTATGAGGCGACTTGCCCTGAGTCTGCGCTCTCCTGCAATAAGTTCATACGTTGTTTGTAGTCCCCCGTCCGCTTTTTCCACTTCTTTACGAGTTACCACTAGTGGCTGAAGCACACCATACTGACGGATAGACTCTGCAAGTCCTTTTAATTTTTCCTCGTCAAATTCGACTCTTGGTTGGTACGGATTTGGTTGAATACGTTCTACTTCGACCCAGAATACTGAGTCGTATTTTGTTGGAATATAGTTTGCATCACTCATGTTCTGCTTATTCTAACATCAACATCTACCTTTGCGATACTTTCTAGTGTGCAGTAGGATATACATTCTGAAACTTCTGAGGTCTGGGCCTTTGAAAATGTTATTATATGTGGAGTGAACACTACAAGCCGCGGTGATGAAATGGTAGACATAGGGGTCTCAAAATCCCCTGCTGGCAACAGCGTGCGGGTTCGAGTCCCGCCTGCGGCACCAATTGAACAAGATCAAGCTGAGAGACTTGCCTACATAATCGGAGTGGCGCTAGGAGATGGAAATCTTTCTTCTCCCAATGGAAGGGTTACGAGGTTACGAATAACCTGTGATACCAAGTATCCGTTAATGATAGAGGAAATGACTCAGGCATTAGAATGTCTGTTACCTCAAAATAAAGTATCCATTGTAAAAAGAAAGGAAACGTATCTTGACATAAGTGTCTATTCAAATAAGTTAAATCTGTGGATGCCTTGGCGGGTTGGTATGGGTCCAAAGAAAGCACAGAAAGCTTCAGTACCTAAATGGATTCTTGGAGAGATAGTATTTATTAAAGCTTGCCTGCGTGGACTTATACAAACGGATGGTTGCATATACAGTGACCGTGGATATACAATGGTTAACTTTACAAATGACACAAAAGAGCTTGCCGAGGACTTTTACTTTATGGTAAACAGTTTGGGATTCACATCTTCTGTATATAAATTTAAACGAGATAATTTTTCATACAAATATACAATTCGTGTGGCAAAGAATTCTAGAGAATTTATTGATCTTATCAAATTATCAAAATCTTGAATCTCCTAAAAATGAACAAGCCCAAAGTAATAGCCATAATCGGCCCTACTGCCTCGGGAAAGTCTGCGCGCGCGGTCGCGGTTGCGCTTGAGCGTAATGGGGAAGTCATCTCCGTAGATTCCCGCCAAGTATACCGAACACTCGATATTGGAACCGAAAAAACAAGCGTGGAAGAAATGCAGGGAATTCCACATTACCTTATTGATATACGCGAGCCTGAAGAAGTATATACGGCAGGGAACTTTGTAGAGGATGTGACGAAGCTTATCGCGGACATAACTTCGCGTGGAAAACTTCCTATACTGTGCGGGGGCACTCACTTTTACTTTGATGCCCTCATATATGGACTACCCGCTGATGTTTCTCCAAATACACAACTGCGTGCAACGCTTGAGAAACTTTCCGCACAAGACCTGTATGCACAACTACAACAAAAAGATTCTCGTCGTGCACAGATGGTAGACCCCCAAAACAAACGTCGTCTCATCCGTGCGCTTGAAATTCTTTCTACTCACGAAAAAGTACCTGAACGCACAAACACCGAACCTCTCTACGACGTCGAGTGGATTGTTGTAGATCCTCCGAAAGAAGTTTTGCGTGAGCGTATTGACGCACGCTTAGAGCAAACCCTCAAACGAGGACTCGTCGAAGAAGTGCGCACGGTGCGTGCGCGTGTTGGAGATGTTCGTCTGAACGAGCTTGGACTCGAGTACAAAATCATAGGAGAGCACTTACGAGGAGAGAGAAATGAGGCGTCACTCTTCCCCACTCTTTCAAGTAAACTTTGGCACTACGCACGACATCAGAAAGCGTGGCTTAAGAAGCTTTCTCAAAAAGAAGCCTAGTTTCCGTACACCGAGAAGTGGCTCCCTGTAATGCCTCCATACCCCGCATCACTACTACAATATGCTTCGACTCCAGCAGTACGTGCGGTATTTCTTAAGTTACAATCAAATGTCTCAAAGACTGGTCGAAGTCCTGAGCTTCTCGCCGCTTGCGCAAAAGCACTCATCGTTCCAGCAGTATATTTTGTTGGAGATGTAAAACCCGCGTCTATACACGTTCCGTTGTAGTGGCACTGGTTGCTGTGATTTGACGTTGGTGGATACGCTTCAGTTACAATCCACTTTCCATTAAATGCGTTCTTTAAGAGAAGTAACTTGTCCGCAACAACTGGATCAAGCGTACAGTTATTTTTACAACTAAAACCTTTGTCTTGTAGTGGGATACATGTCGGGCAACCTTTTGTACCAGTATATCCTCCACCAGAAGAGCTTCCTCCTCCTGGATTCAAAATCGCCTGAATGACTCCTTGTGTGATTGGGACAGACTCCCTCTTTACGATACAGCTATCATTCCCGTCCCCTGCCAAAATACTATTCCACGGACCAAACTCTGTGGGCTCGCTGTAGAGTGTCTTCATAATAAAATCAACAATAAGCCAGGCGCTTAGCAGTACCATGAGCCCAACAACGATATTGAGAAGCCGTGCACGTCCTTGCTCGAGCGCACCGGGGTTTGCAGAACTTATCATAAACATAAAGCCTGCATAGGCAATCCAAAGTGTCGCAATAATGATACCTATTGATATGCCAAGATTTATAACATTTTGAAGCACCTGAAGTATGCAGCCGTAATCTGGTGCTGCTTCTGGACAGTTACAGGCCTCTGGAAAAATCGGGTTCGTGAGCGCATCAGTTATGGCTGCCTGAGCAAGCTGGGGAATAGAAAATAGCGCTCCGGCAAAAACTGTTGGCGATAAGAGTTTTTGGTAGTTCATGGTTATGGAAGCTGCACCGCCTTAGGACAGAAACTAAATCCCAGGTTCATGCTCGCATAGACACTGTTAACTGAAGTTGGAGTTCCAACGCTATAGTTGAGATTGCACATCTGCTCGAGGCTTATACCAAGTTTTTCTATGAGGTACTTTTCGACGGCTTTCCTACTCTCTCCGAGAGGCTCCTTCAAAAGGAGGATGTTGAAATAATGTGTATCAGTAATAAAGGCAATAAGGTACGGCGGATTCTCCTTTGCCATATCTCCAAATGTCTGATAACCAAGATAATAATATCCCGGGTTCACCGGATCTTCTACGGCGTCAGAGTCGCTTATGAAGTCTTTTGTTTGGATTGGCGCGGAGTCATATCCTTTGATAATTATCAGGGATCCATTCGTTTGGGTTGGTTGTGAGATGGCATTGGGAAAAGTAGTGATCTGCGAAGTCGTTGTTTCTTGTGTTTTAGATGAACGCCCAAACCACACTATTGCAAAAAGCATTACGATAACGATGAGACTGACGATTGCTAAGGTTGTCTTTTTCATAGGAGTATTCTATCAGTTAGCGACCTGGGTCATACTTTCGTACACATGCGACAGCGTTCGGGTTCCAATAGCTTCCATTTGGATTTTTTCCTGTCCATGGTTGATATCCGGATCTGTTGAACATGATTACTGCTGTTTGTAAGTTACAGCGAGCATTGTTGCACGACGTACTTACACTACAGCCAGGACCGTGATTGTCGGGGTTCTGCCAGTTACTCTTTCTTGTTTTGTTAGTAATCTGAAATGTACCACATGCGCCAGTTACGCTATTGGGACTGTTTGGATTTCCGCCACTTTCCGTAACGGCAATGCAGGACATTGCCTGAGCTTGAGCACGAGTGAGTCCTGCCGCGATAAGGGATTGAGTACTACAAGCTGGATTGCTATCCGAACAGAGTGCACCGGCTACGCCTACAACAAAACCACCTCTTCCTGGGTTCAAGACATTAAGGATGGGATCCAAAACCCCTTTAGTAATATTGCCTGCGTTTTTATTAACCTCTATACAACTATCACTTCCGTCTGCGCTTGGTGCAAGAATGCTATTCCACGGACCAAAATCTGAAGGGGCGCTGTATATCGCCTTCATAATAAAATCAACAATAAGCCACGAAGAAAGCATCACAAGAAGTCCGACCACCGCATTTGTGATCATGGTGCGTCCTTGTTCGTGAGTGCCGGGATTGGCACCACTCGTCATGAATATAAAGCCTGCGTAGGCAAGCACGAGAACAATAAAGAGAACACCCAGCGCAATACCAGTATTCATCAGATTTTGAATTACCTGCAGAGCACAACCGTAGTCTGGTGCTCTTCCTGGACAAACGCAGACGCCAGTCTGTGGAATAATTGGTTGGAAAAGAGAATTTATTGCAGCCGAAACACCAAGTGGGGTAAAAGCAAATAACCCAAATATTCCTGAGAAAAAAGAAGCCGAGAGCCACGAGGGTCGTTGCATGATGTTACTCGTATTATAAGATACGGCTACTCTTAAAAGTAGACTGCCCACAGCGAAGCTGTGGGCACAATCCTTGGAGACTTTTCGAGTACGACATCTTACAGGACTGTATTTTGATACTCAAATCTGTTATCGTTGCTACTGAAGGGCCTGTAGTTTAATGGTAGAACGTCGGACTCCAAACCCGTCGGCCGAGGTTCGATTCCTCGTGGGCCCGCAAAGCAAAAAGCCGCAAAAGCGGCTTTTTGCTTTGCGGGAGTCGGAGCCGTGTCCAAGGCTCTGCGAGGACTGGCGAGACCGGGTCGGGGTTACGAGCTGAATTGCGAAAACTTGAAGCAATTCAGCCGTAAACCGTGACCGCAAATTACGAAAAATGACGAGAAAATATTTGTGACCGCACAGGCCAAGCAAACGTGGGACGCTTGCTTGGCCACTGACAAATCTTTTATTTATGGTGATATACTAGGAACATGATATCTGGCCTGATTGGGGATTTCTTATCTTCACAGCTTTTTGCGAATCTTCTTTTACTTTTTACAGCCGTAATTGCCCTGGTAATTGGTTATGGCCAAATACAGTTGAATGATGTGGTGGAGATTTATGCTACTCCAGATACAAAGACTGTTCTTGATGCCACAACTGGAGCAAGTACAATTACGCCAATAATTGGTCTTCGTAGTATTGGCACAAGGCTGGTATACCTAGATAAGTATGTTTTTAATGGGAGTGAGTATGGCACGAATGGACAGGTGTTACCATCCACTTACTCACAATCAACCGGACTTTATTGGATAGACCTTCCGACGAATAGCACGAGCCACGTCTCCATATCGGTCTACTATCATGACCTATCCGGAAGAAAATGGAGGTCGGAGATCACAGCAGACTTCATAAACAATTATTGGAAAGTGTCATCACTTCCCCGTACTGCTGACAGATAGAAAGTCAAATCTCGTCCCATAGCGCCTGCAAATAGCTGCAGATCTGAAACGCGACCATTATTCAAATAAAAGACAGTTTTCTACAAAGAGATTCTCAAACCATGCTGTAGTTAGGCACTTGGATGCAATCGCAAATGCAATAACAAAATTAGTATCGGAAAGAAATTAAATTTCTGGCTTTACTGGACTATCAAGAACAAGATTTATTTCTTTGACCACAGCAAGATTCTCCTCCCCAGAAACTTTATTGAGCACTTCCTTTAAACGAGTAGTGTAAGCATCCTCTGAATCTGGGACATACTCACCGATAACATCCTTAATGCTAGCGAGAGCAAATTTAACATGCCACACTCTCTCGCTAATATCATAATTCAATACCTCAATTAAGTTTAAAACTCCTCCCATTCTGCCCTGAGAATAATATTTATAGGCCTCAAGTTCCTTGTGCTTTATTTCAAGCTCGTTTAGTTGAGATGTTACAGCCTTAAAGAAAGACTTGTTCTCAGCAACAACTTTATTAATACCTGTAATTTGTTCAGTAAGCTCGGCTTTATACTCCAAAACTTCATTTTTTAGTTGAGTTGAAACGTTGCTCATTTCATTTTCAATCTCAGTCTTGATAAAAGCCTCTAATTGTAATTTAATACGTGCTTCAGCAGCAGTTATTTGAGCTGACGTAGCTGTCTTAATCTCCTTTAAACTTCTTTTTACTTCAGAGCTAAGCAAATTCGTAATCTTGTCCGTGATTCTGGTTTCTGCTGAAGTAACTGAGTTCGAGACATCTTTTTGTGTTTGTTCTCTAATACTTTTTAACTCTCGTTTATTAGCAGTTATATTTACAAATAGGTTTACAGAAATAATTCCCAAGAAAATTGCTGCCAAGATACCAAGAGTCCAATAAACACTATTTAATGTCCTGTCGTTTATATCTTTTAACAAATCAACCTTTTGCTGAAGCAGCAAGATTTCTGTATTTGTAGACGAACTAAGTCCAGGCGCAGCACTGGACATAATGTATTGACCCGAAACTGGGTTGGTTTGAGCGTTGGAATATCTAGGCACAAAGAGGATTGCGACTAGTAAAAATAGCACCGCAAATCGAGATACTTTCTTCATGAAGTCACTATATTCCTTGCTAATTAAATTACAAGGCTTATCAACTTTTTAATATCTCAGTTCGAATCTCGTCCCACAGGGCCCGCAAAGCAAAACCGCCCTGGTATGACTCAACTCCCAGACACTTGACATAAACAGCTATAGGGTGTATACTTGATACAGTGCTATTTGGGAGATTCTAATGATCTTTACGACAAAAAAAGCTCAGCTTTCCACCTGGTGGAAAGCCATCGGCTGGCGAGGGCGTGAAGTCGCCCTTGACCTGGGCTTCAAGGCTCTGGTCCTTACCGTCGCTGCTACGACCGTCGGGTTCATCTACCCCGGTTTCGCAACCGTTGTTGCGGTCCTACTCATCGTTCTGTTGGGTCTTGGGCTGTATTTCAAGCTCGCAGAAATTCCGCAGCAAGAATACCGCCACAAAACCCGTCGCACAGCGTTCGGCAAATAAGCTTTGTCCACTTCACGGGCTAACATGCAACCCTCGAGCAATCTGGCTCGGGGGTTTTCTGATGTATATATTAAAGATAGGCGAGCCTTCGGCTCGCCTATCTTTTTCCTAGTAACCTAACAACTATAAGCTACTCACTTGTTTTATTTCTTCACCTCCTTAAACACTTCTCTCTTTCTCGTAGTAGGGTCAAACTTCTTAAGCTCAAGCTTGCGCTCTACTTTCTTTTTGTTTTTGCGCGTAAAGATAACGTGCGGAGATACGGTTGAACGCATCTTTATAAGGTTTACCTGTGACATAGTGCTACTGTAACAGAACTAAAAGTCCTACGCAACTGCTGAGGGAGATAGGGGACTCTTCACCCGTCGTGTCGCACGTTTCTTAACTTCAAAGACTGGTTCATCCGCTTTTATCGATACCACTACCGTTCCTCCCTCCATAATCCCCTGCTCCACCATCATTGAGGCAATTGGAGTCAGGATTTTGTCCTGAATGGCACGTTTGAGTGGTCGAGCACCGTATTGCGGGTTGTATCCCTTTTCAGCAATCCAGGTACGTACCTCAGGTCCAATTTCAAGCGTAATTCGCTTCATGCCAAGTCTCTCAATAACCTCTTTTATCTGGTTCTCAACAATACCCGAAAGCGCGTCCTTTGAAAGCACATCAAACATCACGATGTCGTCGAGCCGGTTAAGAAACTCTGGACGGAAATTATCCTTAAGCGCACCCATGACCTTTTCTTTCATTTGTGCCTGTTGCTGGGTATCGCTCTCACTACCATCACCAAAACCAATGGAAGCAAGTTTGTCCATAAACTCCGCACCAATATTTGAAGTGAGAATGATAATAGTATTTTTGAAGTTTACCTTTCTGCCCTTTCCATCAGTTAAGTGTCCGCTATCAAGAACTTGAAGGAGAATATTAAAAACTTCTGGGTGCGCCTTTTCAATTTCATCAAACAGGACTACTGAGTAAGGGCGATGACGAATACGTTCAGTAAGCGAGCCTGCTTCTTCGTACCCAACGTATCCCGGAGGTGCTCCTATAAGCTTAGCAACTGAGTGCTTTTCCATAAACTCACTCATATCTACTCGAACGAGTGCTTGTGCATCGTTAAACATGAACTCCGCAAGACGTTTCGAGAGCTCGGTCTTTCCTACTCCTGTTGGCCCGAGAAAAAGAAAAGAGCCTATAGGACGATTCGGATCTGCAATACCGACACGAGAGCGCTTTACAGAATCTGAAATGGTTTTAATGGCTGCATCTTGCCCAATAACTGCTGCGGTGAGATCTTTCTCCATACGAGCGAGTTTCGCTGCCTCCTCCTTGATCATCTTAAGTATTGGTATACCTGTCCAACGAGACACCACCGAAGCTATCTCGTGATCGGTTACTTCCTCATGCAAGATACGTCTCGATTTTTGAAGTGTTTTCAATCTCTTTGACTTTGTTTCAAGCTCTTTTCGAAGTGTGGGAAGTTTTCCGTAGCGGATTTCTGCAGTTGTGCCGAGATCTCCAGAGCTCTCAGCTGCGTCCGCCATGATGCGAAGCTTGTCCATTTCTTCTTTTATAGAACGAATACTTTGCACCACTTCACGCTCGTTCTTCCACTTAAGCTCCAGCTCACTGGTCTTTTCTTTAAGATCCGCGATTTCAGCGTCAATCGTTTTTATGCGATCTTTAATTTCTTTTCCCTGCGCACCTTGTTCGTCTTTTTTGAGGGCCTCGCGTTCAATTTCAAATCTGCGTACTCGCCTGTCGGTTTCTTCAAGAAGCGGTGGTTTATTTTCAAGCGCAATGCGTAACCCTGCCGCGGCTTCGTCTATAAGGTCAATTGCTTTGTCGGGAAGGAACCGGTCGCTAATGTAGCGTGAAGAAAGCTCTACTGCAGAAACAATAGCTCCGTCGGTGATGCGCACTCCGTGATAAAGCTCGTACTTGTCGCGCAGACCTCGAAGTATCGCCACAGCGTCTTCTACTGAAGGTTCGTTTACAAGGATAGGCTGGAAACGACGCGTAAGTGCTCCGTCCTTCTCAATGTGTTGCTGATATTCTTTAAGAGTCGTCGCACCAATCATGCGAATATCTCCACGGGCGAGTGCCGGTTTTAGCATGTTAGTTGCATCAAGAGATCCCTCAGCTGCACCTGCACCTACCAGTGTGTGCAACTCATCGACAAAAAGAATTACTTTTCCTTCTGCTTTTTCAACTTCTTTCATCACCCCTTTCATACGCTCTTCAAATTCACCACGATACTTTGTGCCCGCAACCATAAGTCCAAGGTCTAGCGAAAGAAGCTCTTTATTCTTAAGAGACTCAGGAACGTCTCCGCAGGCAAGACGTTGTGCCAACCCTTCTGCAATGGCGGTTTTTCCAACACCTGCTTCTCCAATGAGCACTGGATTATTTTTTGTTCTGCGAGAAAGAATTTGAATAACCCGATGAATCTCTTGGTCACGCCCTATAACTGGATCGAGTGCATTTTCTGTAGCAAGTTTTGTGAGATTGCGCGTGTACTTCGCAAGTGCGCGGAATCTTTTTGGTTCAGCAACGGTTGCGTCTTTTGAATTCTTCAATTCTTTCAATACCTGCTCTACCGTTTCTTGATCTATTTTGAAACGACCTATTGCTTCAGCTGCAGGCCCTGGGTGCTCCAAGACGGCAACAAAAAGATGCTCCGTACCCACAAAGGAGTCGTTCATTTTTGCCGCTATCTTTCCTGATACCTCAAGCACCTCGGCAAGCTCCGGAGTAAGGTACAGATTGTATGACGGAGAAAGCACTGAAGCCGTTTCTGGAGATTCAAGAGTCTCGAGAAGCGTGTCCGCAAGATGCATCGTATCGATATCCATACGATCAAGTACTGAAAAGACGAGGCTCTCTTCCTGGTGAATAAGAGCTGTAAGAAGGTGGAGTGGGCTTACGTGGTTTTGTCCGCGCTCAATAGCAAGCTCGTGCGCTCGCTTAATGGCTTCCTTTGCCCGTGTCGTAAAATTCTTAAATGGGGGCATATACCTTAAGGGTATAGCGTTTTATATCGGTATGCAAGGGGTGCCGTATCGTGCTACAACCTATTTTACTGAAACACTCGTGGAGCTCGCCGAGAGCAGGTTCATTACTGAGTCAGAAGTGAGCGCAACTCCTGGAGTAAAGCTTCCAAGCCCCACAACAATACCCGAAAGATCAACTATGGCAGCTCCTGGAGAAAGACCTGAGAGCGTTGTGTGTATGCCCTCTGCGTCAATCTTGCTTATGATGCCAGTTACGGCATCGTTATCTTTCGTAATGGTAATAACTGTTTGTCCTTGCTTTAACTGCGCTACAGGAGTAAGTCCTGCGGCGGGAGCATCGGGAAGAAGTGCGCTATCAGCAAAACCGTAAATAGAAACTGTTGCGCTTGCTCGTGAGAGAGACGCGGGTACTACGGTGCCATTGGCGAATGAGATGATGGCCTCTTTGGGAAGTGCAACTGCCTTTGCAGTTGCTACTGCACGAGACTTTGGAAGGTACACACCATAGGCAATGGCAGGAGTTGTTGTTGATCCTTTGTAAATAAGAACGGTACGAGCGACATCTGCTGTAATAGCAGAGGTGAGGAGCTGTTCACTACTTGGTGTTGTGGGTGTTGGTTTTGATGCGGCGATTTGTATTGGTGCTGAAATAGTCTCAACGGTACGGTCTACTATTTTGTTTACTGTTTGAGTAATGTTTGCCGGAGCTCTGTCGAGCATAGATACAGTCAAAACCCCTGTCGCAATAGAGACAACAAAATTAACCATAATGGTGAGGAGGAGGAGTTGGGATTTGTTTAGATCTTCGATGTTCATACAAGAGTATATCTAAAAACTTCCTCTACTGCGTTACTCATTCTGGTGCTCGTTCAATGTACCAGCACGTACACCTCACTTCGCTCCTCATTCGTGCCTTGTATAGAAAGCTTTTATACATACTCTAGTGTATCAAGAAATGAAATAGTGGCAACGAGCGTTTTTGCGAATTCTTTTAATTCTCTGTCGGAAGTTTGTGGTCCCCATGAGACGCGGAGAGTCGACGCAGCACGCAGTGGTTCATTTGTAAGAGAGAGCACGACACGCGAGCCAGTCTCTTGGCTCTCACAGGCACTCTTAGTCGAGACCGAAAAACCTTTTGCGTCGAGGAGCATGACGAGATAATCGGTATCGCGTCCGATAAATGAAAAATTTACTATATGCGGAACGTATTGCTTCCCGACGTTTATGTGTGTATCGGAAACGCTATTACATATGCTATCAATGAGTGTTTTACGCGCGCGCTGCGCGCGCGCGTAAAACACTTCCCTCCCCTCCCCACACTCCCAAAGTGCTCCGGCAAAGGCTCCAACAAGCGCAACTGGCTCCGTACCGGCGCGAAGTCCGCCCTCTTGTCCACCACCATATAGCATGGGGGCAAGCGAAACTCCTCCACGCACAATAAGTGCGCCTACTCCACGAACACCCCCTATTTTTTGAGCGTCAAGCGTGAGCAAGTCTGCTGAGAGTCGCTCCATCTGTATAGACTCAACAAGAGGTAATTGCGAAGCATCAACATGAAGTGCAATATCTTGACGACGCAGAGATCGTAACACATTTGCAACGGCTCGCGTGTCGTGTCTCGTACCAGTCTCTCCACAGACAGCGTCCATAGAGATAAGAACTGTCTCATCTCGTATTTGACTCTTGAGTTTCTGTACGTCAATCACTCCCTCTTTACTTACAAGCTCCTCAACAGATACACCCAACGAAGAAAGTGCTTGTATCGACTCAATGACTGAAGCATGGCACGTGGGAAGATATAGGACATGAGTTTTTCCTTCAGAAATCTCATTTCGAGACATTTTTTTGGCTTTCATATAGCCCTGTATTGCAAGATTGTTTGCCTCAGTTGCGCCGGAGGTTATAACGATCGCTTGGGACTTTACACCTGCAAGACGAGCAATGCGAGTGCGTGCTCGTTCAAGCTCTTCTCGAGCCTCTACCCCTTCTTGGTACGGCGCAGAGGGATTTCCATACACGTTCATAAGCCGCGCAAACTCTTCTCTGGCACAAGAGCTAACAGGCGCAGCTGCGGCATTGTCTAAGTACACTCGTTTCTTTTTCTTTATAAAAAACTTCATGCTCATATACTACACGTTACTACGACACTCGCCACGTGAGGTGTCGTCTTCAACTACCTCGCGTGCTTGTAAAAAGCCTTATTTTATGCTCTACTGTTAGGATGTCACGTACTGAACGTCCTCCAATAGTTGCCGTCATGGGTCATATCGATCACGGGAAATCTTCCCTGCTCGACTATATCCGTAAGGCAAACGTAACGGCTGGTGAAGCCGGCGGTATTACTCAGCATGTCGCTGCATATGAGGCGACACATACGTATGAAGGTACGGAACGAAAAATAACCTTTCTCGACACTCCAGGACATGAGGCATTTCGCGCGCTACGCGCCCGCGGAGCTGCAGTCGCTGACATTGCCATACTGGTCATCGCAGCCGAAGAGGGAGTAAAGCCTCAGACACTCGAAGCATACAAGGCAATAGAAGAAACTGGCACTCCACTTGTCGTTGCTTTTACAAAAATAGATAAAAATAGTGCAGACATTGAGAAAGCAAAAATGTCCACTATTGAAAATGCGATTTATCTTGAGGGACTCGGAGGTTCGATTTCATATACAGGAGTTTCTTCAAAGACAGGCGAGGGAGTACCCGAACTTCTTGACCTGGTGCTTCTCACTGCAGATCTTGCAGAACTTACTGCTGATCCGCTGGGCGATGCACACGGCTTCATACTCGAATCAGCACAGGACCCAAAGCGCGGCATGTCTGCGACCCTTATCATAAAAGAAGGGACACTTTCCACTGGCTCGTTTGTCGTTGCAGGAAATGCATTTGCTCCTGTTCGTTTTATAGAAGATTTTAAAAATGCTCGTATACCAGAGGCACTTCCTTCACAGCCGGTACGTATTTCAGGTTTTAGCGCACTCCCTCCTGCGGGAACGGCGTTTGTCGCAACGAGTAACAAAAAAGAAGCTGAGGCACTTGTTGCGCTCGCAGAATCTGAAACTGTTCGCGTTGATGTATTGAAAGCACCTGAGGGCATCACCCTTCTTCCTCTTGTTCTGAAGGCAGATGTTACTGGAAGTATAGCGGCAATTAAACATGAGCTGTCAAAGATAACTCACGAGCGTGTTGAGATACGAATTCTCTCCGAGGGACTCGGCGCAGTTTCGGAAGGAGATGTAAAAAGTGCACAGGCGTCCGGAGGCATTGTGGTTGCCTTTACTGTAGGAACTGATTCAACCGCCCGCGACTACGCAGAGCGTAATAATATTTCCATTGAGTCGTTTTCAATAATTTACGATCTTAAAACACGTATTGAAGAATTGGTGAAAGAGCGCTCTCCACATGTAACTACAGAAGAAGTTACTGGGGAAGCCAAAATTCTGCGTGCGTTTAGCGTGAGTGGAAGTAAACATGTACTCGGTGCTCGGTGGATTTCTGGACTCCTTACGACGGGTGATTTAATAAAAATGGACCGACGAGGCATACCTCTTGAGCGTGGAAAACTTACTAACCTACAAGTGGCACGTGCAGATGTACCTGAGATAAAAGTCGAAGGCGAGTTTGGCTTACAAGTTGAATGTAAGGGAGATATCGCACCAGGAGACACACTCTTTACCTATAGAATAGTTGAGTCTTAGGCTATGGGACTTCGTGAAGCAAAGGCCGGTGAACTATTAACTCAACTGGCAGCAACATACATTGCTCGAGAGGCCGGTCGTTCAACCCTTATTACTCCACTACGCACTGACGTAAGCCCAGACAGAAAGAACGCCACAATATATGTAAGCGTGTTCCCTACTGAAGAAGGTCCGCACGCGCTTACCTTCCTTGCGCGACACAAAGACCTTTTTCGTGACTACCTTAAAAAAAGCGCTCGACTAGGCACCCTTCCCTATATAAAATTTGAACTTGATTACGGAGAAATAAATCGACAACGTCTTGATGAGATTTCTCGCGAGATTGGAGAAACTACTCCGGAAGTGTAAGTCCTGTATGTACTGCAAGCGCTTCTATCTGACTAGTGTGTCGTGAAGTAGTATGCGCACCAGCAGCGTTCTCTTGCTTTAAATCAGTAACGCTCCCAACAAAGTAGTCTATTTTCTCTAGCACTGTGTCTACTTTATGGTGCAACTCTCCCATCTCGTCTTTTAGTTCGCCGAACTCTACGCGGAGGTCTGAGAAGTCTTCTTTAGTTGCAAAAACCTCTTTGAGTTTTGTAATATCTTTGTCCGAAATCATTTCAATATGATAGCATGACGTTATCGGCCTGGTGGTGAAGTGGTAACACGGGAGTCTGCAAAACTCTTATGCGCGGGTTCAATTCCCGCCCAGGCCTCCCAAACGAAGTTTTTTGGCCTGGGAGTATCATGCCTTCGCATGATACGTCGGGAATTGAAAGGCCGAACATGTCCAGTTCTTACTGAACAGTGAGCCCGGGTCGAGCATACTTAGCGAGTCTCCGAACTTAGTAATGCGTGACCAATTCCCGCCCAGGCCTCTATAAAAAATAATACCGGAGGCGGGACTTGAAACTTACAGTTTCAGTACACCTTGTGGTTTTTGTTCTAAGAATCACAAAAAGCTCACAAGGTCTTCGAGTCCCGCACGTACGCCTCCCGGGCGTACTCCTCGGTACTTATTTTTGCTTCGCACAAATCAGTACCGAGGGCGGGACTCGAACCCGCATGACATTGCTGCCTGGGGTGTTTAAGACCCCTATGTCTACCATTCCATCACCTCGGCGTATAAAAAAGATACCACAGTAAGTTCTTCAGTGGGTAGGTTAGCCCGACGTTCTCCTATGGTACAATCTCAAACAATGCTTGAGCCTTATATTTTCTTCGATGGAAAAATTATTCTCCTATCGCAAGCTCGTGTTAGTCCGGATGATCTTGGGATGCTTCGAGGATACGCAGTATACGAAGGCATTACTTCTTTTAACGGCGTCCCCTTTCATTTTAGTGAACACTGGAAACGTCTATGTGCTTCCGCGCACGCAATAGGCATCACTGCTCCGCTTACAGAGCAAGATGCCTATAACGGTCTGGTGGAGCTTATAAGTAAAAACTCCCCAGAGAGCCGGTCCGTAATTCGCGTGGTGCTTTCAGGTGGGCCTGCTGAAGATGGACTCAGATACATCAAGGATCGTTCTCTTTTCTATATGTTGTGTGAGCCGCTTACTCCCCTTCCTTCTACTTTCTACGAACAAGGTGCTTCCCTCATTACCCACGAGTATTCACGCTTCATGCCTTTGTTTAAAACCACTGCGTACATTACTGCAGTTACTCTACAAGAAAAACGACGAGAGGCTGGAGCCGTAGAAATTCTCTACACAAAGAACGGATATGTATTTGAATGCGCCACAAGTAACATCGCCATTGTAAAAGATGGGATTATCATAACTCCAAAAGAAGGAGTACTCGAAGGAATAACCCTTGCAATTGCTCTCACTCTTGCACGCGAGAACGGGATTCCTGTAGAAGAACGTGCCGTATCATGTGAAGAGCTGCTTATAGCAGACGAAGTATTTATTGCTTCATCATTTAAAGATGTTGTACCAGTGGTACGCATTGATGAAAAAACTATCGGAGATGGAGAACCAGGAGAGATAACAGAAAAAGTGGCACATTTATTTCGAGAACATACGGAAATACCCTCATAATAAAAACTTGAGTTCTTCAATATTTTCTTATAGAATAGCGTTACGAAAGCAATGCACCTATAGCTCAGTTGGTAGAGCAACTCCCTCTTAAGGAGATGGTCCTTGGTTCAAATCCAAGTAGGTGCACTAAATAAGATAGCTGGAGACGAAGTCTCTGGCTATTATTATTTAGTAGTGACTACTTGGATTTGAAAGACGGAGGCGCAAAGCCAGTTTGAGTCCTCGAAAACTGTAGCCGAGTCGGGGTCGAGTAACTTAGGAGCGAAGCGAGTTAGTCATACGTGACCAAATCCAAGTAGGTGCACCAGTAAAAAAAGAGCCTCAAATGGGTCTTTTCTTTACTGGTGCAAGCCGGACCGTGTCGACGGGAGGCGGGGTCGCGGAAATTTTCAGCAGAAGATTATCTGTGACAACAAGACGTTAAGAAATCATCAACTGCTTGATGCTTTTAGTCATAAGACTCTGAACTATTCGTGTAACAAAGTCCGATATCCAAAACTTGCCACTAACTCTTGAAACGACATTCTTTCTCTTTGTTCCGCACGATCCTCTACTGCACGTATATTTTCGCCAAATCTGTTAAAAAGCGTACGTAGTACTTCCTTTGCGTTTTCAGGTAACGGACCTATCTCTTTTTCAAAAAGATCTTGTCGTCCAACTGCAAACGGTATTTGAAAACGCGACCATTCTAACATTCGTTTTTTAAAATACTCTTCGCGTTCTAAACTTAGCACCTCACCACTCGTAACAGCTAGTGTGATATCAACCCCATCTTCTCGAAAAACAGCATCTCCTTCCCAAAAAAGTTGCTCCGATGAATCCATGCCCGCCCCTCCGATATCTGCAAGTGCAAGTACGCGAGGAATAATATCGGTAGCTTCTGTAACTTCAGGCTGTATCACCGTTTGGCCATTGAAGAAGGGCTTGGTAACAATCATTCCTGCACGGACTTCATCTTCAGAAATAGTAACGACCTGTCCTTGTGCTCGTTGTTCGTTGTTATAGGCAATGAGACGCTCTGCACTTTTTTCTTCGTTTGTTTGATCCCCTTCGTTTTGTGGTTTTCTGTTTCTTTTTATCTTCACAAAAGGACTATCTTCGACTTCTTGCAAGGTATAGTCTTGATCGCTATCATGCCACGCCGCAAGCAATTGTCCGTTTTCTATATCATCCTCACTCACCAGAGAGGGGTCTGCGAGCCTTAGTGACGAAAGTATAAGCAACACACGTCTTACAATATCCCTTGAATGTCTTGTAACGTGAAAGTCTAGTTTGTCAGGATAAGTGACATTAGGAGCTTCGTACTTTTCATAAATATATGCAAGAGCAGTCTCTATTGCCCGATCAAGAAAGTCTTTTTGTTTCTCCTTGCCTTCACCCGAAGGAGCTTTGGCTCCTGGAATATCTTCCATAATAGCTACACTATAACGTCCTCGAGCCTGTGGTCAAACACAGGTGAAGGAGGTACAATAGCAAACGTACGTTGAAGAAATGCCCAGGTGGTGAAATTGGTATACACGCTTGCCTTAGGAGCAGGTCCCTTCGGGGGTGGAGGTTCAAGTCCTCTCCTGGGCACAAACACGAACAGGTCTGATGCGAAAGCATTGGACCTGTATCGTTTTGTAGGCCCAGGAGAGGACTTGAAAATCGGAGCCGGCATAACAAGACGAGTCCTTGAGTGCTTGTCGGCGAGATGGGGTCGCAGATACTTAGCAAGTCCGCGAGCTTAGTAAACTGTGACCAAGTCCGTCTTGCGCGAGGACTTGAAGAGCGCAGTGATGTTTTGCTAGCAAGCAAAACCACGAGCTGAGGTTACGAGAAATTTGAGTGACGACGAAAATTTACTCGTGACCAAGACTCTCCTGGTACTTTGTCGTTTTGTAGGCCCAGGAGAAGACTTGAAAAAAGCTTTTCGTGTTGCTAAAAGTGCCAAGGCGTCGCCTTGGCATTTTTAAGCCATATATTCTGGCATATGGTACATTGGAGCACCGCTCCAAACTCTTGACATTTGTATACTTTCGTGTATACTTATATATGGATACGGGTTCTTTGGCAATTCAGTCAAAACCCAGCTTATGGAGGCTCTAATGTCCATTCTTATTTCCGTCAGCGCTATAGCGCTTGCTGGCACAGCTATTGCCACCCCTTTCTTTCTAAACTGGCTCGCCGACGGCGACGTCCTTTTCACGAAAGTGAAGGAGGGTACAGCCAAGGCCGTAATGATCGGCAAAACATTTTCCCACTTTGTGATGTCGCATCGCGGCTACCACCTGAATATTCCCGGTAACCCTGAGTTTGATCCCAGGGAACCAGCATGGGAAGTGTTGGAGAACAAACGTGGGAAAACACCTGACTTCTATGACGACCGTAACTGGTTGTTCAAAAAACTCGGGATATTCTACGTTGGTATTCCACCCTTCCGATCTGTTCTTCGATACAAGTTCGCTTGGAACGAAGAAAAAACCGGTACAACCGGAAAACTTTCTGTATGGGTGCGAGAACGTTTGACGGATTTCATCTATACGTCGAATTTCCCGTACCTGATCGTTATTGACTCAGCAGAAACGAAAGATCGCTTGCCGGTCGACGGTATCTATCAGCTCACCGTACGTATTACAAACCCATTCAAGGCTCTGTTCGATACGGAGAACTGGATGGAAAACGTTTCGGCGTCTGCCAACCGTCAAGCCCGAAATTTTATCGGTGCAAGCAACTACAGCGAGTTGGTCTCTGAAGACGAAAATCGTGAAGGTGAAAAGGGCCCTGGGGACAGTTTCTCCAAGCCCGTTGTTCTTCTGACAACTGAACTACCTGACGAAACTGTTGTTCCGGGACGAAAAAGACGAAAAACTGGACTTGCGGGACGGAACGGTGTGACTATCGTTTCGGCCGATCTTCAGCAAATCGACATTACCGGTCCACGGGCGGCGGAAATTCTTGACGCCACCGTCAAGGCGTACACTGCTGAACAAGATGCTTACGCTACAAAACAAGCCGGTGAGGCATCGGCGGCGGCGGACCTTGCAAAAGGTACCGCAAACGCCACGGTCATTGAACTGAAGGGTAAGGCAGAGGGCGTTTCTCTTGACGCTCGACTTTCCATACTCAGCAAGTTTGCTGATCTTGGACAGATAGTCGTGCAAGCTGATGCAATGAAGGCAGACGGTCCGGGCAAGACGATTATCTGGGCTAATAACCCCTTTTTCGCCAGTAAACCCGGGCTTGCTGACACCCTTGCGGGTCTCGGAATTAAAACTCCCGAAGACCTTAGGGACCTGATGTCTACAAACCTTAAACAATAAGGAACACACGTTATGTCATGGAATTCAACTCCCTCGTGGCTATTAGTATGGCTTCCGATGGGTCTCTTGGTTCTTTCCGTCTTGTATCTCAGTTTCTATCGTATCCGCAAGGGTTCGGGGGAGGCGCACGAGGAAGTGACCGCGACAAGCCCGAGCACTCCAGGCGCAAGCACGGTGCCCTCGGGTGGACACGGACACTCGAAGGGATCTTCGTGGGGTTGGGTTTTGGCTGTGGCGATTGTTATTGGTGTCATTATTGGCGTCATGGCAATACCGGCAGACTGGCGACCTCAACTCCCTTTGGGCAACAAGAAGGCCTCACGGACTACATCGAGTCCCAAGGGTGTCGTTTGCCCTGTGGCAGAAACGCTTACGGGGAAAACGGACGTGTGGGTTGAAAGACCCATCGTCCACTGTGCGTTTAACGCGTCCATGTCGCCCGAAGAAGGCGGCTACAAGCTCGAGTTCGAGGACTACCTTGGGAACACCGTTGCCTGGAAGCCAGAAATGGCGAACACGAACGGCTATTACACGAAGGCTCGTGTAATGGTTCCTGAAGGCGTTACTCTGCGGATTTGGTTTCGCGAGTTCTAGCTTTTGCGAAGAGCATGTTTATTGAGGGCGCGGGAGACTTCATCGTCAACCGCGCCTTCCTTTTTATACTCAGGCTATCCTGCAATTATGTTTTTCAGAATATTCACAATAGCAGTTGCACCAAAAACAATAACGAGACCAATAATACCCCATACTAAATGTTTCTTCCCTGCTTCTCTTTTTTCTTCGTTAGTCGCTCCTGCGATAAATTCCACAACTCCAAATACAAAAAGTATAAAGGCAGCGAGTGCTACAACAGTGATAATCGGATCAAGTATCTGATCCTTCACTTTCATAAGAAATGCATCCATACCCTAAAGTATAACAGAAACCGAGCCTATTCCTAGGAATAGGCTCGGTTTCTGTTATAACTACTGTGGAGAATGCGCTAGTTGCGAGGTGGAGCTTGTAGGTAATTTGGAGGAGCGTTGTTGAGGCCGACGCTACCAACGATGATGTTTACAAGTCCCCATACGGATACCATCACAAAGAAACCAATGATTCCAAAGAACATAAGTTGCTTTCCTTTGTCACGCGCTTCTTCGTCATGTCCACCAGAAATGAAGTAACGAAAGACTCCAAAAATGAACACGATGAATGCAAGGGCAAAAACTACAGGAACAAGCACATTGTTAATAATATCAATTATAAAGCCTCCTGCTTCCTGGATGCTGGTTACTCGCTGTTGCGCAAAGGCAAGCAGAGGAACCATAAAGGCGAAACCGGTGTAAGCAATCTTTTTCATAGTTTTTTAATGTTGGTATACGTGAGTATATATATAGAGTAAGGCAAAATAGGTGTTGTGTATAGTCCCCCAAAACCCCTCTGGGGACAACAGATATAGGTGATGTTACAGAGGTCTTGCCGAACCTGAACAGTCACTCTTTCCAAACGTGGGCAGGCACGGGCGAGCCTGACCTCCAAAACCAAGACTGTTTACGAGAAGGTTTACCAATCCCCATAACGACACCATGATAGCAAGAGCAACGATTCCCCAGGTAACAAACTTAACTCCATCCTGACGTTTCTCTTCGTTAGCACCTCCTGCAATAAAGTATCTGAATATACCAAAGAGGAGGAATATAAAGGCGAGGGCAAAAATGACCGGAACTGCAAACTCGTTGATAAACTTGATAAACGCAACGGTGTTTTCTTGGATTGTTTTCATAAAGTAAGCATACCAGTAATTACTAGGTCGGCAATCGTTGAGGTGTTCAAAGAAGTTTTTACAGACTGGCAGATGTGAGGGTCTTCAGTAATATCTGCACGACACCCCATACAGAAAAAAGTATGACGAGACCTGCTAGGCCCCATACGATAAATTGTTTGCCTTTTGTTCTGTTTTCTTCTCCGTCGGTAAGGAAAAAATATCGAACCATACCAATAAGCACGAGTATAAAGGCGAGAGCATAGAGAAGTTGTATTATAGAATCTCCAATGGGAAGAATGGTCTTGTTAACAAGCTCCTTTAATGTGGCAGCCGCAACACTTTGGGGGAGAAATAAAAATAGTGGAAAAAAAACTAACACTGACTGAAAAATACGTTGTGCGTGTTTCATTATTACAATCCGTTTACTGTAGATTTTATAACAAGACCTATGGCCTGCGCACCCAAAAGTATAAGCCCGCCGATAATTGTCCACATAAGCGCACTGCGTGCACTGCTTATCTTTTCTGCATTTCCTCTGGCAGCCACAAAGAGAAAGCCGACCCAAATGATTGCAAGGGTAAGAACAATAGTACCAATCTGAACAACGGCTTTAAGAATGAGATTGATAAACTCTTCGAGTGAGCTCACCTTGAGAGGGTTTACAATAGTTTGTCCCGAAGAAGATGGAGGAGGTACCCCTCCGACATTCACCTCACCTGCTGGAGGATTCACACCGCCGACATTAACGGCTGCGTGAGATACATTAGGAAGGAAGCTTGCGGATACTCCAATCACAGCAACAAAGACTAGGATAATGCTTGTGTTTTTTAAAATATTCATGGAGTTTTTTGTTTAGTAGGCGGAATCTATCGCTTGATCTGCCGTAGTAAGTGCTTGACCAATACCCTTTCGGCCCGTTGTTATATTCCCTATCATAACGGAAAATATGTTGTCTGTTGCTGAGGGTGATGGGGATAGCCATCCCTTTGCGGTGAGTGCTTCGGGAAAGTAAATTGGCTGATATCTATTATCGGGAGCAGAGCTTGCAAGCAGTGCGCGTAGTGCAGGCGCCATGCCCAGTCCGAGTATTGCAGGGGCAACGCCCTCGCGCGTGGTGAGCGCTTGAGCGCTCGCAAGCGCTCCTGCGGGGTTCTTTGATGCCTTCGGTATCGCAAAGGCATACGCAAGTCCATAAGTGGTTCGCGTAGTGCTTGTCTGTGGTTGTGGAATTCTTGCCATATCAAAGTCAAGATTTGGGTTCCCTGCCTGGAGCGCCGTTACTTCTGAAGCAAAACCTATATAGAGAGCAAGGTCTCCAGAGAGAAACGCCTGCCTCGACTCTGGAAGTGCTCTGTTCCAGCTGTATACCGTTTTTGCAGGATCAGCAAATTGCGTATAGAAAGAGAGTGCAGACTCAGCTGGATTTATTCCATACAATCCGACTGTCGAACTTTGCGTCATAACCGAGCGAATCGTTGTTCCGTCGGCTTCTGAGATCTTTGTCCCCGATTGAAGGAGGAGGAGCGAGATAATAGCGCGAGCGTTGGTTATGTTTGCATATTCACCAAGAGCAACAGCGCTTTTAACAACCTGTCCGTTATTTTTCTGGGTAAGACGCTCGGCAAGTCCAGTAACCGCTTCCCATGAGGCAGGTGGCACAGGGACTCCGTTTGAGGAAAGTAGTGTACGGTTGTAGAAAAGTACCAAAGGGTCCACCACAAGAGGAATACCGTACGTTCCCTTATCAGTAAGATACAGCTCTGTTATCGGTACAAAACTATCAAGGTAGGAACGTTCGGAAATGGTTGAAAATGGGATAACAGAAAGTTTGTTTTGTTGTGATACTAATTCTTCCTGTGAGATAAGAACGAGATCGGGACCAACATTAGATGCAAGGGCTTCAGCGAGATCTGCACCAAACGTTTCTGGAGATTTTTGTTCATAGCTTACGGAACCATATTCTTTTTCTGCTTTCTTTAATGCGTTTAACTGCTGTGTCATCGCATATTCTGGAAGAGTTCCCCAGATGGTCACATTTCCAACTGCCGCAGTGCCCGGAGTACCTCTAAAGTTTGCAAAAAGTAGTAGGCCCAAAAGAGCTAAGAACCCAAAAACAAACATGAAGATAAGCTGGAAAGGTTTTTCGATAAAGTTCATATCTTAAAGTCTCTTATGGAGATGTAAAAAGAATAGCATAGTGATGATTTCCAGCTCGAAAATCTTTTACCTTATGAAAGCCTCCGTTAATGAAAAGCTCCTCTGCAACATGCTCAGAAACCACATGAGATGGAGAGGGGCCCATACCTCCGTACGCCCCCGCCCAATCTATGACGAGGAGTTTACCTCCTGGAACCAAAATGCGTTTAATTTCAGCGATTGCCGCCTCTTTATGTTCAAGCTGGAACAGAGTGTTTGAAAGAATAACTGCGTCTACTGCGTGTTGGCGGAGTTTTGTACCACCTGGTTTCTCAACGTTGCCCCAAACAGTCTCTATATTGCGAAGATGCGCACGGTGCGCCGCGTCCTCAACGTGTTTCAACATGTCTTCAAGAATGTCTATCGCATAGACGCGTCCGCTGTTTCCTACAATATGCGCAGCTGAAAGTGTGTAGTGACCAGAACCAACTCCAACGTCGGCAACTTTCATACCTTCGCGTAATCCCATCTGGAGTACGTTACTCTTTGGATCGCTAAAGTTCATTCCCTATACAATACCACGGGCGAAGCTTTGCTTCGCCCGAAATCAACACTTCCTAAAGTCATCATGTAAGGTCTCGAGGTTTAACCTTAAGTTGTATAGAGAACACAAAACATTCCAAATACGAGGCGCGGGCAGACGGGCAAATGAGCCGTACTCATAGTACGGTGAGAGCGACTGGCGGGTGCCCGTAACAAAGTAGTTGGATTTGTTTTATGTTCTCTACAATCCTTTACAGTTTTTGGCTGGCATATACCCCGCCCCTTCCGCCTCGCTCTTACTCGTAAACCAGACTTTATTTTCCTCTTTAATACGTTTTACCGAACCACACCAGGGAAGATAGTACTTTGTGCCTGATTTTGAAGCAACGAATTGTCCGTTTGCGGAAGTTACTGTTGGCTTGTTTTCTATAGCTTGGACTTTTGTCTCACTCGCCTTACCAGTAACACTTGTCGCAGGAGCAGTACCTACTGCAGCTCCCAACACCTCTACAGGTAGACTTTCTATCCATAGCTTGTCGTCGGAGTTTCCATTTCCAGTCTCTTTTCCTGCGAGCATGCCTAGTCCAAAACTGAGAGACGAAGAAAATATCAAAACCCCGACAAGCAAGATATCTCGTGGAATTCTATGCTGAAAAAGGTTAGTTTTTCTTGTTTGTATGTAGGCATCTGGAAAGTTCTTGTCTGTATCGAACTCTTCTGGTATACTCATATCCATAAAGAATAGCATCTATGGCACATACTAAAGCCGGCGGGTCAGCGCGAAACCTTAATACTTCAAATCCGAAATACCTCGGGGTGAAGCTTTCTGATGGTCAGGGAGCACGTCCAGGCATGGTCATCGTGCGTCAGCGCGGTACAAAGATTGAAGCAGGTAAGAATGTAAAAGTTGGAACAGATCACACGCTCTATTCAATGATTACCGGAAAGGTATCATTTCGTGATAGACGAAAGACTAATTTTGATGGACGTGTTGTTCGCAAAAAAGTAGTAGACGTTTTAGCAGTTGCCTAAAGCTTCCCATTACTTCGTTCACCCCTACGGGTACCACGAAGCGCGGTCGTTCATAAAATACTTCTCAATGTACCAGTGCGTACACCTCGAAGTATTTTATTCCGACGTCTCGTACTTGAAATCTTTCGACTAACTGCTCGATTACAAATACACAAAGCGCGCCTACGGCGCGCTTTGTGTATTTATTGATAGAAGAGGAAGTTACTCTCCTGCAACAGTGATTGAAACGGTTCCGAAATTTCCACCAAACGATACGGGTACGTCGTATGTTCCTACTTCTTTTATTGGCTTTTCAAGTGCGATTGCGTCGAGCGGAAGCTCTGTCGCTTGTGCAATCTCCATAGCACCAACTGCATCGTAGAGATGTCCTTTTTCGTTTACCTTTTTCAAAATGGTAACGCTCCCTTCTGAAAGAGTAGCCAGACGCTCTGCTATAAGTTTTGCTTGCACATTCTTCATTTCTACATGCTGTGCAGTTATAGCTTCTGCTTGCTTAAGTGCGGCGGTTGTAGCAAGTATGGCAAGTTTGCGAGGAATAAGGAAGTTAATGGCATGACCATCAGCCACATCAACTGCAGTTCCTGCACGCCCCATATTTTTAACGTCTTTCAGTAGTACGAGTTTCATATTCTCCCCATTCTACCTTTTTCGACTTCCTTCCGCAAATCTTCCTTACCGACTCTGGAAACTCCCGAGAAAGGCTCAGAAATTTTCAAATACGAGGCGCGGGAAAAATAGTTTTTGAGGTATACGCCCCTATTCACTTAGCTGTACTCAGCTTAGAGAATAGGAAGTGGCATTGATATTCTGGTTACAGAATATCAAGTGCCCGTGCTGGTACGTTGAATGAGTACCGGAGTGAGGAACGCAGTATCTGGGAACTTTTGTGATGTTCCCCTACTGGCCGGTTTTTAGGAACTGAATAGCCCTATCTTTCTGTGGGTCTTTCTTCGCCTCATAATCTGCTGCAGTGCGCTCCACCTTTATATCTGGAGTCAGTCCTCCATCTGAAATAGAACGTCCTGATGGAGTAAGCCAACGTGCAACCGTAACCTTTAGAGAGCCACCGTTTATGTCTACGAGCTGTTGAACCGAACCTTTCCCAAATGAACGCGTACCGATAAGTGTCGCCACCTTAGCGTCCTGAAGTGCACCTGCGAGAATTTCAGAAGCGGAAGCAGAGCCCTGATTCATAAGTATAACTATCTTTGTGCCGTCCGGTACCCCTCCGGTGCCGCGACTGCGGTGTGTATTATTCTTTTCCTTACCCGCATAATCTTCCGTTACAATATCTGCTCCACGTGGAAGGAAATGGCTCGCCATTGAAACAGCGGCGTCCAGGTATCCGCCAGGGTTCCCTCGCAAATCAATGATGAGTTTTTTGCTTGGCGAATTTGCAAAATCAACGAGTGCTTTGTCAAAAAGTTTTGCTGAGTTTCCACTGAACTCATAAAGCGCAATCGTGTATATTCCTGTCTGTGCATCAAGAGACGCGTCAATTGTTGGAACCTGTATCGTGTCGCGCACCACGGTTATCTCACGATTTTTACCTTCGCGAAGTATGGTAAATACTACGGGCGTGCCTTTTTCGCCACGAATACGCTTGACTCCTCCCTCGGTAGAGATGCCGTCTGTAGACTTTCCATCAATGGCAAGTATGACGTCTCCAGCGAGAATACCTGCCTTTTCTGCAGGAGTGCCTTTGAGCGGCGCGATGACGACAAGTACGTTATCTTTATTGAGTCCAATTTCCATACCAACTCCTGAGAAGTTACCGGAAATACTTTCCTCGAAGAGCTTTGCTTCCTCTGGTGGGAAAAATACCGTGTACGGGTCGCCATATGAGGCAGCAAGTCCTTGTATCGCACCCCAAAGTTTACCTTGTGCATCAACAGGAGTAGATGTTCCGTGCGTTTGTACAAAACGAGCGTTAAGAACGTTGTATGCTTTCCAAAAGTCAGTGAAATCAAGCGACGGGTCTGGTGTCGAGTTTAGCCCGTCGCCAAGGAGTGGCACGTTTGAAATGTTCACCGGAATTACCTTTGCTCCCACAGAAAGTCCTCCTGCAAAACCAAGGACCAGAACAATAGCAAAGAGCATACTCAGACGAAACGTCTTTGCGAAAGAGCGTGCAGTAGCGGGTTGTTCTGATTGAAGATCTTCTTCAAAAGAATCGACGTCTTCAGTATGTTCTGTACCTAGCATTGTCGGAATTGTAGCACGAAGCATGCGCAGAGGGCACCTGTGCATTGCTTCGCGCATCGCGCAGTTGACGAGGTATACTAAACGGTAATGCTCACCCGCCACAGCCGGAAAGGAATTACGTGGATAGATATTGAGACACCAACTCGTGAAGAACTCCAAAGTGTAGTGGAGGAATTTGGTATAAATGCGCGCATTGAAGAAGAGATTATTTCTCCCACACCATATCCGCTCGTTGTCTCCACGGCCCACTATCACTACTTAATTCTCCATTTTCCTACTACCGACCCTCGTGGCGGAGCAAAAAATCAAGAGGTTGACTTTATTGTAGGGAAAAATTTTCTGATTACCGCGCGCTACGAGGTCATCGAATCCATTCGAAGTCTTCATAAAGTATTTGAGGCTGAAGAACTCCTGGGACTTTCTGCAAAGGATATGAGCGTGGAGCACTTACTTGAACGTCTCCTTCGACATCTCTACGGAGCCATTAGAGAACAGACTGAGCAGGCCGTACGCGTAATGGACAGAATTGAAGAGGATATTTTCTCTGGAAAGGAACGTGAGACCGTAACGAGTATTTCTATGGTGGGACGCGTGCTTCTTCGTTTCGACACCACACTCGCACGTCATGCTGAACCCCTTGAAGCGCTTCTTGAGGAACTTTCAAAGCCCACTTTTTTTGGAAAAGAGTTTGCCCATAACGCGCTTCACATCCAAGCAGAACACGACCACGCCGCATCTCTTGTCGCATCTTACCGGGCAGTGGCACAAGAACTTAGAAACACAAACGACTCACTTCTCTCAGCCTCTCAGAACGAAATCATAAAACGTCTCACCATCATGACTTTTGCGGCATTCCCTCTTACGGTCATTGCTTCTATCTTTGGTATGAACGCCACACTCCCTTTTGTAGACTCTAAATATGGGTTCTTTTTCATTCTAGGAATTATGTTGGTTGCTGTTTCCTCCTTTATATTGTACTTCCGTTACAAGAAGTGGCTGTAGAACCCTCCAAAATCATCAACTACGTTGTTGCTTCATTCCGGTGCTCCCTCACCCTACCAGCACGTAGGACTCAGTTTACTCCTCAATCGCGCCTAGTATTTGATTGATTTTGAAAGGTTCTAAAAAATCATCAACTACCTGCCAACTTCTTCCTGTATACTGTACCCATTATGTGGCCGTTTCAATCTTCACCCAAGGAAGCGACTAGTACTCCTATCTTTTTTACAAACACGCTTTCTGGAAAAAAAGAGCTTTTTGTCAGTCGAAAAGCTGGGATTGCGACACTCTATACCTGCGGACCCACCGTATACAGTAAGGCTCACATCGGAAACATGCGTACCTACATAAGCGCCGACTTTGTAGCTCGTACACTTATCTCAAGTGGATATGAAGTAAGGCGAGCAATAAACATTACTGACGTTGGTCATCTGGTAAGCGATGCTGATGAGGGTGATGACAAAATTGAACTTGGAGCCAAGCATGAAGGACTTAGTGCAGAAGATATATCAAATCGCTACGCAAAAATGTTCATTGAAGATATTGGATTACTTAACCTCAACACAGACACCGTTCTCTTCCCGCGAGCAACACACTATATTAAAGAACAAATAGCATTAGTGCAGGAATTAGAAAAAAAAGGTTTCACCTATAGAACTAAAGATGGTATTTATTTTGATACGGCAAAATATCCCGACTACGGAAAACTCGGTGGCATACCCAGAGAGTTTATCCAGGAAGGATCTGTAGACTCCCTGGAAACTCGCATCAATCTTTCTGCTCATGCCAGTCATGCCACAAGGCCACGAATAAAAGAGAATCAGGAAAAACACTCCGGTGCCGATTTTGCACTCTGGAAGTTCTCACCAACAGGTAGTAACAGACAGCAAGAGTGGAGCTCTCCGTGGGGAAGAGGTTTCCCGGGGTGGCACATAGAGTGCTCTGCCATGACAAAGGCACTCTTAGGTACTGAGATAGACATACACACCGGTGCTATTGATCTCATTCCAATACATCACAATAACGAGCTAGCTCAGTCTGAAGCAGTATCGGGGCGTCCACTGGCGAACTATTGGATGCATGGTGCGTTTCTCACTATGAACGAAGAAAAGGCATCGAAGTCTCTTGGGAATGTTGTGTACCTTTCTGATATAACGACGCGAGGATATCACCCCCTTGCACTTCGCTACTTTTTTCTTCAAGCACACTATCGAACCAGTCTTTCTTTCTCATGGGAAACGCTTGATGCAAGTGCAGAGGCGCTTGCACGTCTTTGGCGTAAATGTTCAGAAATACACAAAGAAGCAAAAGGTCTGACTATCCCATCAGAACAAAGAAATGAGCTCATTGCATACCTTCATGACGACCTCGGCACACCAAGAGCCCTCGCACTTTTATGGGAGACGCTCAAAGATGAAACTATATCTGCTAAGGCTCAGCTTGGCGTCATTCTCGCTGCTGATAAGGTTTTCGGACTTTCTCTCTGCAATCCTCCAGAAAGTGCCCTTGGTCTCTCCGTGGAAGAAATCCCTCAGAATGTGCAGGAATTACTTGTTGCGCGCGCAAGCGCGCGCCTAGAAAAAGACTATGCCCGCGCTGACGAAATCAGAGTCAAAATAGAAACCTGTGGATATCGTGTGGATGACGGACCCTCTGGAGCAGTACTTACCAAGAGCCATAAATGATATAGTCAGGAGTGATGGCTAAAAACACGAGCGGCAGAATACCTCCACAAAGCTTAGAGGCAGAACGTGGACTTCTCGGTTCACTTCTCCTAAAACCAGATGCCATTCACGACGTCTCGGATACCGTGCGCGCAGATTCTTTTTATGCGGAAAAACATCGACTTATTTTTCAAGCGATGCGCGAACTCTCTGAACGCGGAGAGCCCATAGACCTTCTTTCCATTTCTGAACGGCTCTCAGCAAATGGTTCTCTTGAACGAGCAGGTGGACGCGCATACATCGCTGAACTCGTGAGTAGTGCTCCCTCTCCAGGAAACTTTCACCACTATGCAGACCTGGTCTCACGCAAGCATGTGATGCGTTCTCTTATTAATGCTTCACACGAAATTGCAGAGAGCGCATATGAAGAAAGTAGGGATGCATCAGAAGTCCTAGACTCTGCTGAAAAAAGTATCTATGCAATAGGAAACGCCTCTGCAAGTCATAAGTTTGTCGCAATTTCAGATAAACTCGACGACGCATGGGAGCGAATGGAAACCCTCTCAAAAAATGATGGCGCGATACGAGGAGTCCCTACCGGTTTTCCAGATCTCGACACGCTTCTCTCGGGACTTCATAAGTCAGACTTGATTATTTTAGCTGCGCGCCCGTCTGTGGGTAAGACCTCGCTTGCAATGGACATCGCACGCAATGCCGCAGTACGGCATAACGTAGGTGTGGGTATCTTTTCTCTTGAGATGAGTTCTGAACAGCTTGTCGACCGTATGCTTTCTGCAGAAAGTTATGTAAACTCATGGAAGATCCGCACGGGAGCGGTGCGTGCCGAGGAAGACTTCGCACGTATTCGTGATGCGCTTGAGACACTTTCAAAAGCACCTATCTACATTGACGATAAGCCTGGCAGTAATATTCTGGCGATGCGTGCCGTAGCACGTCGTCTCAAGCGTGAGCACGGTATCGGTCTCATTGTCGTTGACTATCTGCAACTTATGGCGCCAACCAACAGCAAGAACTCTGACAACATGGTTCAGCAAGTTACAGAGATTTCTCGTTCACTCAAGTCGCTTGCTCGTGAGCTTGAGGTGCCGGTACTTGCGCTTTCTCAGCTCTCTCGTGCCGTTGAGCAGCGAGGAGGCAAGCCTCGTCTTTCAGATCTTCGTGATTCTGGATGTCTTACAGGGGACACGCTCATACAAATCGCTGACTCTGGTGCGCGAGTACCCATTAAAGATTTGGTCGGGAGAAAAAATATACCTATCCTCGCGCTTGATGCACAGTATCAACTTCGTCCGATGCTTGCGTCAAAAGTGTTTTCAAGTGGAGTTAAAGAAGTCTTTGAGCTTCGCACTCGCAGTGGGCGCACCATAAAAGCATCAGGAAATCATCAGTTCTTTACTATGGATGGATGGCAACGACTTGATGCACTACAAGAAACTGACCGACTTGCTCTTCCGAGGTTCATTACTGCAACAGCTCCAACCTCTGAAATAACTACAGCAGAATGCATTCTCCTTGCCCACCTTTTAGGAGACGGCTGTGTACTCCCTCGCCAACCAATTCACTACACCAGCGCAGACGTTGCAAACATAGAGGCAGTAGAAAAAGCAGCTCAGGAACTTTTTGGCATAACTTCTAGACGAGTGCATCAGAAAAATTGGTGGCACACCTATCTACCTTCCCCATATCGTCTTACGCACGGGAAACACAGTCCTATTACACTCTGGTATGAAAAACTTGGGATTGAACGAGTTCGTTCCTATGAAAAAAGAATTCCTCAAGCACTCTTTACTGCAGGGAGTCCTGCCATACAGCTTTTCCTTCACCACCTATGGGCAACGGACGGAAATATATCTTGGAAATTGCTTGAGGGACGTAAACCGTCTGCCGCGATTTACTACGCCACGACAAGTTATGGGCTCGCACAAGATGTACAGCATCTCCTTCTACGCTTGGGTATATGGAGCACGGTACGAGAAGTTCCCCAAACTAAAAAGGGTAAAACGTATCGGTCTAGCTATCACGTATCTGTACAAAGCGCACCGGTACAAAAGAAGTTCCTTGAACTTGTTGGATCCTATGGCGCGCGCGGGAAAATAGTTCCCGAGCTCTTACAGGCACTTTCTGAAATAGCACCTATTCCAAATACTGACACCATTCCTCAAGAAGTATGGAAACTGTTTGTTGCACCAGAAAAAAATGATGCTTCCATGAGCTGGCGCGACGTGGCAGAGTCTCTTAATACTTCCTACAACGGAAGTGCCCTACAAGCGACAGGTGTCTCACGCAAAAGATTATTAACGCTTGCTCAAGAGCTTCGGAGCGAAAAACTGACACATCTAGCAGAGTCTGATGTCTACTGGGATGAGGTCGTCGCAATATCTGCCCAAGGAAGCGAGGAGGTCTATGATGCAACCGTCCCAGGACTTCACAACTTTGTTGCAGGAGATATTATCGTCCACAATAGTATTGAGCAAGATGCCGACGTGGTTATATTCATTCATCGAGAAGACAAAGGTAACCCTGAGAGCGATAAGAAAAACATTGCAGAGATTATGGTGGAAAAACATCGCAACGGACCAACCGGACGTATCGAATTGTACTTTGATGAAAAGCGTACGAGTTTTATGCCGGTGGATAAGTCGGGGTATGGTGCCTTGGCTTCCGAATTCTAGAGGTATGCCAAAAAAACCCATCTACGTCGTTGCAGAGTATCGCTCACTCATCACAGTACGCATTAGTACACCTCTTCGTTCGCTCTCTCTGCGCCTCGTAGCTGGAGCTTTTTTGACACACCTTACTAATGCGCGGGAACCGGATTCCCATACTTTCTGGACGCTGCAAGCTGCAAGCTACCAACTCTCCTAATATGAAAGACCGCGTTGAAGAACTAGCTCGTGCCTTCGAACGTTTTCCAGGAATTGGAACTCGTCAGGCAAAACGCTTTGTATATCACCTTTTAGCCACGTCGCCTTCTGAACGCACCAAGCTCGCAGAGTGTATTGCAGGCATTGGCGAGGACGTGCGTAGCTGTATGAGCTGTATGCGTTTTTATTCTGGCTCAGGAGAGCTTTGTTTCTACTGTAATGATACCTCCAGGGACGACAGTACCCTCATGCTTGTTGAAAAAGACCAGGATCTTTTGGCCGTCGAGCGCGCAGGTGGATATCGTGGGCGCTATTTTGTACTCGGAGGGACCCTTACTCTTTCGGGGAAAGGTGCAATTCGTGAACGAGAACTCATTGAACATATAGAGAAACGAATAGGTGCAAACCTAAAGGAAATTGTCCTCGCACTCTCTGCAACCACAGAGGGCGAACATACTGCAGATCATATTCGCACGATACTTCAGCCTCTGCGTGCCCACGTGAAGCTTTTCACACTCGGGCGAGGACTTGCCACTGGTTCAGAGCTTGAATATGCAGACTCTGTAACTATCGGCGGTGCTCTCAAGAATCGCCAGGAAACGTAAAAATACTCCGCGCCAAAGGCGCGGAGTATTTTTCATATGCGCTACTCGCTACAAGCCTATTACGCTATAGATTCTATCCTAACCTTAACGTATGGTTGTTTGTGCCCTCGACGCTTAAAGTAATTACTCTTTGCCTTATATTTCACCACCTCCACCTTCTTAGCCCGTCCGACAGAGTCAACGATTCCTTCAACTTTCTTCCCGGAAAGAAGTGGTGTGCCTATGGTGGTCTTCGCGCCATCATCAACAAGAAGCACCTCAGTAAAGGTTACTTTATCGCCTTTCTTGTGCTCGTCTTTCATCTTCTCCACGGTGATAATATCGCCAGTTTTGACGACGTATTGCTTGCCACCGGTCTTTAGTACTGCGTATTCCATATATAAAGCCTATTCTATAGGTTTTTCTATAATGTGCAAGGTTTTGTGCTTGTCTCCCCTATTCCTCCACTCCAGGCTTATCAAGCAGACTCACCTCCAAGCCAACTTTTTCTTCAGTAATCCGATACACGTCCTTATCCACCTTCCCAAGCTCCTTATACCCGCTGTTGTAGTGGCTCACCGCTGTTCCAAGCGCATTTCCAAGTTTCTTGTAATAATCCTCATAAGTGCCAATATGCTTACCCAACTCTCCTACCCTTTTTTGGATTTCCTTTGCACTTTGTTCGATTTGAAGCGCCTTGAGCCCTTGCAATACCGTCTGTAAGTATGCAAGGAACGAGGTCGGGGAAACGATAATAACTTTGTATTTACTTGCGGCTCTTTGAATAAGGTTTTCCGTCTCTCCCCCTTCGAGCATGCCAGCTGTTCCAACTCCGACAGAGTTTACTAACAGGTCGTAATAAATACCCTCAGACGGAATAAACATAAAGGCAAAGTCCATGGTGTTTTCTTCCGGACGAATATATTTTGCTGTTTCCGATATACGGTTCTTAAGATCGCTCACGAATGCTTTCTCTGCCACGTCTCGCTCAGTGCTTCCTGGGGGCGCTCCTATAAAACGATTATAGTTCTCCAGAGAAAACTTAGAATCAATTGGTACAATTTTATCTTTCACAAAAACCACAGCATCCACAATCTCTCCATTTGTAAACGAGTACTGCATTTGATACATCCCTGGCGCCATCACGTTTTTAAGTACCGTTTCAAGATAGTACTCTCCGAGTATGCCGCGCTGTTTCGGGTTTTTCAAAATATCCTGGAGTGACTGGAGTTGCTCTGCAAATTTACCGGTCTCTCGTCCAATTTCTTTCACTGACGTAATTTCTTGGGTAATCTCTCGTATAAGACGTGAAGACTCTCCATGCTGAGAACGTATCTCATCATGCATTTGTTTTGACGACTCATGCATACGTGAATCGAGTGAGCGCTCTAGCTTCTCAATCTGGTTCTGGAGGATTATAAGTCCGCTATTGTCCCCTGGCTTGTCCGTTGCCTTTTCTTGACGTTTGAAAATGAGCCAAAGCCCAATGCCTTGCACAAAGATAAGTACAAGGACAGTAATGGCAACGGAAAATAAAGTCATACCGTCTAGTATAACGCACTCGTACCGGTATGATAAAATCAGGATATATGACACTACATGAATCAATAAAGGCGGGCATCCCAGAGGCTATGAAGGCGCGAGACGCGGTACGGCTTTCTACTCTTCGTTCACTTATAACGGCAATGACTAATGAAGTCGTTTCAAAGAAACGGATGCCTAACGAGTTTCTTACAGATGAAGAGGCTCTCGTCGTTATAAAGCGAGCGGCTAATCAACGCAAAGATTCTATAGAGCAGTACGAAGCGGCAGGACGCCCAGAACTCGCTGAAAATGAAAAGTTAGAACTCGTCATACTTGAAACATTTCTTCCAGAGCTTATTGCACGCGAGGAAATTGAAGTTATCGTGAAAGAAAAAATGGCAGAACTTGGAATACTTGGTTCGGCAGAAAAGTCTCAAGCAGGAAAACTCACTGGTACCATTATGGCGGAGCTTAAGGGGAAGGCAGACGGTGCGGATGTAAAGGCGGTAATAGATAGCCTGTTGGCATAAGTAGTGAGTCCCGAGAATAAAACAGGCAAGGCGACGCCTTGCCTGTTTTGACATTTTCCTTCAAAGGCATAGTATTTTACTTGGGGGCAGATCTGTCCTAGATTTCATTCATCGGGAGAAAGGTGATGCGTAAGCCAAGAGTAATTCCGCAATACATCCTCGATGCAAAAGAACGGGGAGACGTGCAGGCACTATCGCGCTATGGCAAAATGGGTGCCAGGAAAAAAGCACAAATGAAGGCACAGCGAAAGCCTTGGACACCCGAAGAGATTCGGGAAGAACAAAACGAGATTCGAGAAGAGATCTTGTTTGCGGGAACGCGCCAAATGCGAATCCAGGCAAACGAACACATCATTCCAGTTTCAATCGACGACTAAATACCCTGCCGGTGCTCAAAATATACTTGCGACCCTTTTGGGGTCGCTCTTTTTATATATTGTAAAGGATTCCTCTTTGATACAGCATGAGTAGCCTCCTGTTTGCTATTATAAATAGATGATACCTCGAACCGTTACCTTGGAGAAAAAGCGTGGCGAGACTCCGCTTGAGGTTATTGAGCGCTGGCGTATAGAAAACCCAGAATATATTGAAACTCGTACATCATACGCCGGGAGACTTGACCCAATGGCAGAGGGTAAACTTCTTGTGCTTATGGGAGATGAATGTAAACGCCAGAAAGAATATAGAGACCTCGACAAAGAATACGAAGTAGAGGTGCTTCTTGATGTTAAAACTGACACCGCAGATGTGCTTGGTATTCCAGACTACAGAGCAATTGAGACAAAAACCACTAAAGAGGAAGTGCGTGTTGCATTGAAAAAAGTTATCGGCACGCATAGCGTGCCGTATCCTGCATTCTCTTCAAAGACTGTTGCAGGAAAGCCTCTCTTTCTGTACGCACTTGAAGGCACACTCGATACGGTGGAGATACCGGTACACGAGGAGACTATTTATGGCATAACAGGACTGACTCTTTCTTCACTGTCAAAAGATGCGCTTGCAACACGTATCGAAGAGGCACTTGCCATAGTACCGTGCAGTGACGAACCGTCTAAAGTCCTTGGTGCTGATTTCAGACAGCACGTCATACGTCCAGGCTGGCGCGTACTTTTCTCTCATATACCGGAACGTACCTTCACCATTGTGCGCATGCGTGTTATCTGTGGATCAGGAGCCTATATGCGGACTCTTGCAGAACGTATAGCAAGTGAACTTGGCACTTGTGCAGTTGCACTTTCAATCAATCGCACGAAAATCGGGAAGTACAAAAAATTTGGACCACTTTCTTTCTGGCTTAAAAAGTTCTAGGCGTACATCTCATCACGAATTATTTCAAGTTTTTTGATGAGTTCTGGGTCGGTAATTTTTGTAAAACGCGGCACTTCCACACCGTCCTTCATAAGGTTCTCCATAAACATTGGAAGTGGTCGCGACTGGTAGTCAACAGGTCGCATCCAGTCACTTTCGTAAAGAGGGCGATATAAAACAGTGAGTGTTTTTTCTTCAGTATTACGCCCTACTCCAACAACTTCGTATATGTAGTTATACAAATCACCTTTCGGATCATGCTTGTAGTGATAATAGAATCCCTTTTCTGGTACTGCGGGGATATTTCCATCTGTGTGCATAGGAAAATACTATCACAGCGACATATTTATAACTTCTTCAAACTCCTCTTTCGTTACTGGCGATACTGATAAACGGCTCCTCGGACTGAGAATTACCATCTGTGCGAGTTTTTTATTTGCACGGATATCAGAGAGTAGAACTGGTTTGGAAAGAGTTCGTTCGTATACAATATCTACCAAATCCCACAATGGCTTTTCTTTTTTTGAGCGAGGATCGTAATAATGTCCACCTTCCTCAAACTGTGTTGGATCGGGATACGCTATTGATGCCACCTCTGCAAGCCCGTACACGCCTACCTCCTTACAGCTTGAGTGATAAAAGAGTATTGAGTCCCCTATTTGCATCTCTCGCATATAATTTCTTGCTTGAAAGTTCCTCACGCCATTCCACGGTGTTTTCTTATCTTCCTTGAGATGCTCAATCCCATACGTTGTGGGTTCGCTCTTAAATAACCAGTACTTATGTTCTTTCATGAAAAGAGTATAGCGTGACTTTTATTCGCATGACCTCACGGGGAATCGAACCCCGATTTGATCCGTGAGAGGGATCTGTCCTAACCGTTAGACGATGAGGCCGTCTATAAACACCTCTGTTTTATAACAGAGAATACCCTTAGACGCTAGTTTATTTCCTAACCGTACCCCTACGAGTATCACGAAGCGCGCACCCTACGGGTATCACGAAGCGCGTGCAGCTGGCATCTGCCCACTATCTTTAGATACCTTCAAAAACAGTCCGAGCAAGACGAGCAAGACTAACGCGGGAATTCCAGCCAAAAGCGGTGGGTGCGTTGCGTGGGTATAGAGTGCGCCAAGGAGAATTATAATAAGTCCTACTGCGGCAAGTCGTGGAAGTCTCTCGTCTATAACCTGCCCGAAAAGAAGTCCAAGTGCTCCCAGAAGCTCACAGGCTCCGATGAAGTACATGAAGCCCAGTGAGTACCCAAAGAAAGCAAACCCTTCAACTTCCATAGGATGCGCGGTGAGCTTCAGGTATGCGCCAAGTAGAAACAGTAACGCAGGAAGTATGGCAAGCGCCCAATATGTTTTGGTGTGGTTTTTAAACATAGGTAATATGATAGCGAATATGGGTATATGCTAGCACCTGTATCAAGGGGCGGATTGGGTATAACTTATTTCGCCCGCCACTGAGGATCTTGCCTCACTAGAAGACGTCTATCGTTACTATCCGCTAATAGGTTTTCAACGATCTTCTCAGTACGGATAGACTGGGAGCCTTTTATTAAAATCACATCATCTTTTTTTATAAAACCTTCAAGAAATCCCGAAGCTTCGAGCGATGTAGAAAAAGAATATGTCGCGTCTTCGTTCATGCCAGTATCTTTTGCGCTTGTGGCGATAGTGCGCGCACGAGCGCCTACGCTAATAAGAACGTCGGCAAACTCCGGTACGAGTTTGCCGACACGCTGGTGTTCCTCGCTTGAATAGCGTCCGAGTTCTAACATGTCACCCAACACCGCAATGCGTCGAGTGTGTGGAATTTCGTTACGCACGAGTGAAAGTGTATGTAGTGCTTCTTCTACTGACGCAGGGGACGCATTGTAAGAGTCGTCTATAAGAATAGCCTGATTCTTTCCCTCCAAAAGCCTAGCGCGTCCTGGTGGTGGCACATACCCTGCAAGCCCTTTGAGGGCATGCTTTACACTCACCCCAAGCGAAAGTGCTGTCGCAAGTGCTGCGGCAGGAGAGTATAATTGCGGGAGTCCTATTGAACCAGTTGCATGTAACGGATATATTTCGCCCTCTACACGCACAGAACTTTTCATTCCAAGAACGCGACTTCCCTTGCCACTCTTTTTAATCTCAAGCTCTGGGTTTTCTATATGTACCGTTGCATCCTGACGAAGACCAAAGGTGCTCACTCTAGCAAGCAGTGGTGCTGACATGGCGCGTGCAAAATCATCCTCTGCACACAGTATTAGGGGGGCATCCGGAGCAAGTGCGTATGCTGGTACAAACTCCTCTTCACGCACCGCCGCAGGTGTTGCATACGCTTCTACGTGTACGGGTATTTCTGGAAGTCTAGTAACTACAACGACGTCAGGTGTAGCAATACGCAGTATTCGTTTCAAATCGCCCGGTCTGTCAGCACCAACCTCAAGCACAAGCAGATTTGGATAGTGATTCGGAAGAAATATAAGTGCACACGCTTCAACGAATACGCCCGTCCAGGCAATTGGACTTGTCCACGGATTCTTGCTTCCTAAAATAGTAAGCGGTACCCCAAATTCACTGTTATAGCTTTTCTCACTTGCACGTACAAAGAAACTTTGACTAAGACTCGCTGCTACAGCGTCCTTTGTCGAGGTCTTCCCAACACTTCCCGTAACCATCACTATTGTTGGTTTATATTTTCGAACGACTGCACGTGCAAGCAGGCCAAGAAGATATGCACAAAAATTTCGGAAAATGGTCTTCATGTAGCTCTTATATATTACACACCCCTATCTGGTGGCACGTCATAATAGTGTATCAAAAATTGCGTTAATTCGATAAACGGCTCAGTGAGGGTCTCTGATGCATATTTGACTCCTTTGGGTTCACGGGTATAGAGCAAAATAATAAAACGCGGCTCAGACGCAGGGAAAAATCCAAAGAAAGAGTGGTGGTACAAATTTTCGTAGTACTCTCCACCTGGACCAGCAATTTGTGCGGTACCGGTTTTTGCGGCGACGCTCATCGTGGGAATCTTTGCGTTACCTGCGCCAAGTTTGGTGTCAACTACCTTCACCAACATATCGCTCACCTGTGCCGTTGCCTGTGAGGAGAACACTCTCTCGGGCTTATCCCATGATAGTTTTTTCGTAACACCCGACTCCAGACGGACCGCCGTGGCGAGATGTGGTGTAACAATTTGTCCATGATTTGCGAGCGCACCTAAGGCGCGGATAGTTTCCACTGGTGTCGTCGCAATACCTTGTCCAAAGGACGCGGTGTAGTAATACACGTCGCGCGTATTGTTAAGGTTTTTGATATCTCCAGGGATTTCACTTGGAAGATCTATGCCTGTTTCTGTACCTAGTCCAAGTTTTGTAAAATAATCCCGAAACCGCTCATGTCCAATACGCCCTGCAATAAATGAGGCTCCCACATTTAGTGATTGCGAAAGTACCTCTTGCATAGGAATAACCCCGCGTGCCTTTAAATCGTAATTGCATATTTTCTTTTTATCCACCTCAATACATCCAGTGTCGTTGTAGGTGGTGTTAGCAGTAACCACTCCCGCATCAATACCTGCGGTCATTGTAAGTGGTTTAAAAATCGAACCAAATTCGTAACGACGTTCCACCAAATGATTTCCAAAGTAGTTCTTGTCTTCAGCGCCAAAATTGTTTGGGTCAAAACTGGGTACCACATCAAGTGCGAGTATTTCCCCCGTTGCAGGATTCATAATGATGCCGCCGGTCTCGAGGCTTCCGTAGCGTGCCTGTACGTCAAGAAGTATGTCGTCTAACTTTTCTTGCACAACGGGCTCTATAGAAGTAACAATATCGCCCTCGCGCGCCTTGCGCGCGTCAACGACTACACTATCAATATTTGCAAATAACTCAGCCAAAAAGTTTCCAAAGACACCCTCCCCTTCGTGAGTAAGTACGTCGTTATAATAGCGTTCAAGTCCAAACCTACCTGCGACGGTATTGTCGTTATCAAAGGCAATAAAGCCAATTGACTGAGCCGCTTTCTTGCCTGCAGGATAGGCACGCCATCGTTCACGCTCAACAATAACCCCGGCAAGTTTTGCGTCACTTATGGCGCGTCCTGCCTCATCTGATACTTCTCGCGCGATGACTTCGTAAGGGTCATTTTTTTTTGCTGCTGAGACAAAAAAAGCTTCACGTTCAAGTGAAGGTATTTGAGCACTTAGAAACGTAAACACCTCCTCTGCATTCTTTACACGCTTTGGATCTATTGAAACCCGAAACCCTGTTGCCAGGGTTGCTGCAGAGAGTAACGTACCATCTTTGCGAGTAAGGTAAATAGAACCCCGATTAAAGAGTTCCTGGCTTGAATTTACGTATTGATGTTCAGCACGAAGTGCATATTCCTCTCCGTTCACTATCTGTACAAAATAAAGCCGCACAATGAGTAGTACGGCTAGCGCAACCACCGCTCCAGAGAGTATTCGCAGTCGCAAACGGAATGCTCGACGCATACTAGCGGCCCGCAAACGTGATTCCAGTAACTTTTATAGCAGAAACATACTGAACCAATATCGGGGTTACGAGACCGATACTTGCAGGATCTGTGTTGTTAAGTTCTGCTACTTTCTCGTAGTAACTTGCCTCAAGGGTGCCAATAGACGCTCTGGTATCACTTAGGGTTCTTGCAAGGTCTGTTTGTACGGCAGCAAATACAACTGTGGTGCAGACCAATACCACATACACACTAATGAGTATTCCAGAGAAAACACTGAGGAGAGGAATGGTGCGGTTTGGCATATTATATAAGAGAGAAAGAGTTCTTATGGTATCCGTGGAGAGCGTCCATGGGTGAAACCAACGTGCTCGCTTCAAAAATCCGAAGTTTTGCGCTACGCGCGCGCGGATTAGCCGTACACTCAGAAAGGCTTGGCACAATAGGTTTTCTATTAACGAGCATTCCCTTCCCTTCATGCGCAGCGTCCCTGAACATACCCTTCACTATCCTGTCTTCAATGCTATGGAATGTAATGACAGAAATCCTGCCACCGCAAGAAAGATGCTCCATCGCACTTTGGAGCCCTTGGCGTAAACTACCAAGTTCGTCGTTTACGGCAATACGAAGTGCTTGAAAGACTTTTGTCGCCGGATGAAGTCTTCGGTGGTGATACCACGCTGGAGTACCCAAAAGAACAACCTCGCTCAGCTGTGTCGTCGTAAGTATTGGTTCTTTTTTTCGAGTCGTTACAATTGCGCGTGCAATACTCCGCGCAAAACGCTCTTCACCGTACGTGAAAAAAATATCGGCAAGTTCCTGCTCGGTAGCACTGTTTATAAGATCAGCGGCTGTCTTCCCTTGCTCTGGTTCCCCGTAGGTCATGAGGAGAGGCTCATCAGCTTTAAATGAAAATCCTCGCCCTGCGCTCAGGTGGAAGCTACTCCAACCAAGATCAAAAAGAACCTTGGAGACTTTTGGAGTTCCTAGTGTGGCGAGTATGTGTTCAAGATTACGAAAATTGTCGTGGACGAGGTGGGTTTGTGGACCTTTTGACTTTTGTGTTTTAAGGAAAGTTTGTGCACGTGTAATGGCGTCAGCGTCAGCATCAATACCAATAAGAACTCCTTCTGGGCCCAGTGCACCGTAGAGCCGTGCAAAGTGTCCTGCACCGCCTATGGTAGCGTCCACGACGATGTCCTTGGACTCAACGGCAAGCCCTTCAATAGCTTCGGTGAGTAGGACACTGTCGTGCTTATTTTCCATATCAGTTTTTGGCGGACCCGCCGAGTGATTCCGCAAACAAGTCTGCGTCTCGTTCAATAGTTTTCGTGTAGGTTTCCCATGCGTTTTCGTCCCATAACTCAACGCGTTCGTTAACCCCTGCGACTACACTTTTAATTTTTAGTGTCGCGAATGATTTGAGGTAGTCTGGCACCAGAATACGTCCGGCAGAGTCTACATCAGCTTCAGATGCACCGGCGAGCATGAGGCGAGAGAGTCCGCGTCCTGCAGCGCCTCCGGTAGAATGTCGCGCGAGACTTTCTGCTTCTTTTTTCCAAGCATTCTTTGGATAGACAAAAAGACACTTATCCAGTCCGCGCGTAACAATGACAGACTTACCAAGTTCCTTCCGAAATTTCGCCGGAAGTGAGATGCGGTTTTTCGCATCAAAGGTGTGTCTAAATTGTCCGATAAACATAGGGTATTGGTGTGTTGGAGAGTGCCGTTTCTACCGTCTCTATATTAGATATGACACTTTATCCCACTAGTAGGTAAGTATATGACACTTTCCCCCACCTCCCCAAGGTTATCCCCACAAATCCCCAAGCCTATAGGCTTGGGGATTTGTGGGGATAACTCCCAAGAGTCCTCTGGGAGCTTTTATTTCAGAGCTTTTTCTAGTTGAGAGAGGACTATCTCGTGTGGAAGCACCGAAAGAAACCAGCCGGCCTTCGGTCCCGAGGTCCTTCCTAGGAAAATAGTGTAGAGCGCAGAAAAGAGTTCTTTGGGCTCTATTGGCACTTCTGATTTTAGTTCGTGAAGACGTTGGTGGAGTTCTTCGCCAGTTTTTTGTCCTTCTTCTATAAAGGTGTGGAGTCTTTTTAATGCTTCTTTTTGCGTATCAGAAAATACAACACCTTCGGAAATATCTGTCTGTAAAACATATTTATATTGCTCAGGTGCGTAGGTATCGAGCCAGAACTTCGCATATCTTGCGCGCTCCGCCAAAAGCTCTTTTTCCTCGTCAGTCAAAGGACTTCCCTTTGTGATTTCTGCTTCTTGTTCCAAATTAAGGTGTGGCATCTGTACGATAAAGGCTACGAGTCCAAAACGCATGTGCCACGGACTATCCGCACCGGCTTGGTTTTCTGGAAGTTGTGTTAGCACATATAAACGCGTGAAGTCGTCCGCGACTCCGTCGCGGATATTTTGTGCAAGATCGTCATACCAGTCATACATGCGCGGCACAGAGTCCCCTGCAGGATCTACGTTTATTTGCTGGTTTATGTCTTTCCCAATAAGTGAGAGTCGAAGGACCTCGGGAGTGAATAGTTGAGCCATCTCATGAGCAGTTGATCCACGACCCTTAGACGACGACATCTTCATGCCACCCACAAGGAAAAACTCGTACGGAATATCGAATGGTGGTTCAAACCCATACACCTCTTTTGCAATATGCTTTGCAACATCACGTGACCCTCCTTTTGTAGAGTGGTCTTTGCCTGCTCCCTCAATGTCGACTCCTTGTACGACCCACTTAGCGGCCCAATCTACCTTCCAAAAGAGTTTAGCAGCGCCTTTCCACGGAGCCACACGCCCCTCATACCCACAAGGCACAGAAGCGTACGGACTTTGGTCGCAAGAATAGCCTACGGTCTCACCGTCGAAGTCATACGCACGGGTAGTTTTTAATTTCTCGCATTTTTCACAAATAACGGAAATGGGGAGCCATGTCTCGTCTTTTACAGAATTTGAAACCTCTTTCAAGATTCGACGAATGTCGTCTGTCTTTGTAAGAGCGGTGCGGATGCATTCATCCATTTGTCCGGACTGATAGAGTTCAGTCGCGCGGTAATAGTTGGGTGTGAATCCTGCTTTTTTGTGTACGGCGACAAACTCCGTAGCGAAATATTCTGCATAGTTGGCAAATCCTTCGACGGGCGACGGAACTTTATAGAGAGGCTTTCCAAGGTGTTCCGTAAAGACATCTGCATCTAAATATCCCGGAATACTATCAAAATCATCAAAATCATTTAATTCATAACGGTATTCGTTTTCTATACCATATTCAGAAAGCACTTCTGCCACAAGTCCGTGTATGGCGACACCGCGCATGGACCCGATATGGACTCGTCCAGACATCGTCTTTTCGTCGCGAATAAGCAGTTTTTTTCCACCACCTATAGGGGTAGTTCTTATATGTTGTATTTCCTTCGCAATTTTATCTGCCCAAAACATTTGTTGATAATACCATAGGGTGCAGCTTACAGCTGTTAGATTGCAGAAAAGGATTTTTGAATTTTTGCTCAACTTTGTCGTCCCTATTTTATATACTCATTTTACTTTAAAATCGCTCAGATACGCGGCACGACTAGCGAAGACAAAGAAATGATACTAGATGCTAGGCGCAAGAGAGGGCGTTTGGGGTTTGTTGATTTCTGCGAACCGTCAAAATCGCCGAGATACAAGGCGTGGGCAAAAAATATTTGTAAACGTATTCTTATACGGTGGAAAATACTTTTGGGACCCGCAACGCAGTAGGTCGGATGATTTTGCCGGTTCGCCCTAACTTACTTTTTCGATGGCATACGACTGCTTCCCATTGGGCGTTTCAAACGTAAACATTTCCCCTTTCTTCTTTCCCATAAGCGCAGCTCCAAGTGGAGAAACATGTGAGAGTTTATGTGAACGCATGTCTGCTTCCTCTGATCCGACAATAGTATATTCGTGAGCTTCTTTTGTTCCTTCCTTTTTGATAGTTACCGCAGAACCAAATCCTACGACGTCTTTTTTCTTTCCGTCCGTAAGAATATGTGCACGCTTTACCAAGTCTTCAAGCTTTCGAATGCGCTCTTCTGTCGCTGCCTGCAAGTCGCGTGCTTCTTGATACTCAGCATTTTCAGAAAGATCCCCTAGGGATCTTGCGTACTCGAGGTTTTTTGCAATTTCAGTGCGCCGTACGGTCTTTAACGTATCTAGCTCTTTCACCATTTCGTCAAACTTTTCCTGGCTCACCATCGTTTCTTGCTCGGTCATTTTGAATGTGGGTTATGTTGTGTCTATATACTACGTTTTACGTGGACAGAGTCAATAGATTGAATTTACGAGAAACTATTACGGCACGCTCTCAAAATACTCGGGTGCGGTTTGATTAAGTGCGCTCAGTGCTCTGTGTACCGCCGACACCGCTCCCATAAGGTTTCCTGAGGGACCTTTCTCCATAACCACCACGTATACATATTTTGGTTTTTCGTAGGGGAAAAACCCAACGGCCCAAGAATTATAAAACTCGTTGTGAAAACCAAGTTCTGCAGTACCGGTTTTCCCTGCCAAACGAGTGAACGAAAGATCATTGAGTCCAAGTGATGTTCCCTCAGTCACTCCTTGTCGCATACCCTCTCGCACAACTTGAAGAGCGTACTTGTCTACGGGAATACTTTCGCCTGAAAGTGGCGCATCTTTCAGAACCGTTGGCCGTACCAGCTTTCCTCCGTTTGCAACTGCGGCAATAGCTCGCGCCGCTTCAAGTGGTGTAATCTGCATACCATACTGACCAATTGCCGTGTGATACGTATTCCCTATTCTCCACTCTTCATTAAAAGTCTTCATTTTCCACTCCGGCGAAGGTACAACCCCAGAAGCTTCCCTAGGTAGTTCAATACCAGTCGCTGAAGTGAGTCCGTATGTCTTAAACCAATACCCAAGACGTTCTATACCAAGTCCTTTTTGAGCACCAAACCCCCCACCAATTGAATAGAAATATACATCGGAAGACCATGCAATCGCACCTCGAAGATCAAGCGGTCCGAGCGCCTTCCAGTCGCGAAATACCGTAGGATGTTTGGGGTCATACGGATTGGGCACTGAAATTGAACCGGTTGAGACTATCGTTGTCTCTGGAGTAACTATCTTGTCAGTCAATGCGCCACTCGCTTCAAGGGGTTTAATAATAGAGCCTGGAGTGTAGAGTCCTGATATCGCCCTATCGAGGTATGGTTGTCGTTTATTATTTGCGTATCCCTCAATAATCTCTGCTGGAGAGCCTGCCGAAAGAATATTGGGGTCGTACTCTGGATAAGAAATGAGTGCGTGCACTTCACCAGTTTCTACATCCATTAAAATGGCTGATCCTCCAAGGAACGGGATTCTATCGGAAAGTTCAGCAATAGAATCATGAAATGCTTTTTGGGCACGCGCATCTATAGAAAGAGTAACCGGTGTACCGTTTTTTGCAGGCTTTACACTCCCCTGTGATTGTATCGTCCCGCGTGCATCTTCTTCAACAAGGAGCGTACCGTTTTCACCACTGAGTAACTCATCAAAGGCAGTCTCTACTCCTGCCAAACCTTTTATATCCGTATCATAGTAATTTCCTGCCGTGTCTTTCTTCGGGTAGGAGACGTAGCCGAGCAAGTGTGCAAAACCCGGACTTTTATACATACGTGTAATGGCGCCAGAACTACTGACTTCGTTTGATACAAGTGGCGTTCCGTTGCGATCGAGAATTGCTCCGCGTTGTGCAAAAATAACATCTCCGCGCAGTCTATTCCTTTCGCTTTGGGATGCGTAGCTGCTGCCTTTAATTATTTGTAAATTTGCCGCTTGTACCACAAGTGCGATAAAGATACCGGCTATCACAAGAGTAATGCCAAGATATCCTCCTGTAGCAATAGGCTTTTCAAGCCGCCCTTCAAGGGTACCTTGGTTAAAATCAGGTAAGTTTGTGGCATCGAGAAATATCTCGTCTGGATTTATCTCAAAATCTTTTGTGCGCCGTTTTTTACGAAACATTACCTATATAATACGGGTTTTTATTAGGTAACGCACGCATAGTGCTACAAGCGAGATACTGGCGCCTGCCACAAGAGCACGTGGAGCTCCCGTGCCACTGTAGTACAGTATTTCAGAAATAAACCCTATAAAAAGTGGGTATGGTGGAAATATCAGTCCAGAAAAAAAAGACAAAGCGAGTGTTAACTTCCATGGAAAGATTGCTACAGAAATAAGAGTACTCAGCAACAAGGCACCTGAAAGTGCGCGTCTGGTACTAGTCATAGTGTCGCTCCTGTTTCAATAGTAACCCACGTAAGCGAAAAAATGTTTGTGTAGGGTCGAATGTGCAGAATTACTTTTGGAGAAGAGGGATCGCTATCAATAGCAACGACACTTCCAATAGGAAGTGCGCCTCCTCCTGAGACAAACACGGTATCTTCCACAAGCACTCCAGCTTCGTGAAGTGCCTCTGCCTTGAACGTTCCCGCACCGTTGCCATATAGTGTAACGGGGATGCGTGTACTACCCACCCAACCCTCGGTTATTTTTGTTGGTGCCGAAAACAATTCTACATGTGAGTAGCTACGCTCCACACGCGAAACGACTCCGAGTGGCGTTCCTCCAGTACCATATGCACGCGCACCCTCCACGACTCCTCCATCGCGCCCCTGATCAACAACAAGAACGTCGTATGGACTTACGGGTGGACGTGAGAGCACTCCTGCAAGAACTCCTCCGGCACTCTGTGTTCGAGTGCCCAGAAGTTTCTGTAAATCGTTTGCCCGTTCAGTAAGAATTAAATTCTGACTTTTGAGTGTTTCATTTTGCAAGCGAAGCACGTCGCGCTCTTTTAATACACTGGCACCTGATTCAAAGGCATTGCCAACAGATGCACTCAGGGTGCTTCCGGCGCGCCACACTGGCGCGGTCAAAGCAATTAACATATTTGGAAATAGCACCCGTACCAACAAAAGGACTCCTGCTATGAACCCAAGTAGCACTGCGTACGCGCGGAACCGCGAAGAGAGCACGCCACCATTCCACGCACTATGTCGATTACGTGAGTATTGCGTCTTCATGCATAAAAATATCACCCCAGGCACGCGGATCTTCTGTAATAATACCCGTACCTCGCACGACGGCAGTGAGCGGCTCTAGTGTAACATGCACCGGTACACCGAGCATCTTTGAGAGCAGTTCTGGAAGTCCTCGAAGCTGCGCACCGCCACCAAAGACGGTTACTCCTCGCTCCAGTACGTCTGAGAGAAGCTCTGGTGGTGTCGCCTCAATAACGTCTTTCATAGCTTCAAGTAAACTGTCGAGCGATGGAGCAAGTGCTTCACGAACGTGGCTGTCAGTCAAAACAATTTCACGCGGGAGTCCTGTAGCAAGGTCTCGTCCACGTATAGAACGTGAAAGCTGTTCGGGGAGTGGAAGCACNNCCCGCCATCGGCTCGTCAACAATAAAAACCTCTCGTGCTCCCGAGGTGAGCACAGCATCACGTACTGCTCTACTTTCCACATTAGTAACACCAGTAGGCACCCCCACTACGATGCGAGGACCAAAAAGTTTCGTGCTCCCGCTTTGTGCTTTTTGAATGAGGTAGGATATGAGTTCTTGGGTAACTTCAAAGTCTGAGATAACTCCATGAGATAACGGACGAATCGCTCGAATGTGAGGAGGCGTTTTCCCAAGCATTGCTTTTGAAGCGTGTCCTACGGCAACAATCTGTCCAGTCTTTTCGTTTATGGTAACTGCCGACGGTTCGTTAAGAACAATCCCACGCCCACGCACGTACACAAGGGTATTACCTGTACCAAGATCGATACCGATATCGCTTGAGAAAAAAGAGTTTTTTGAGAATCGTTTTGCCATACACGAGAAAGCTTATAGCGAGGAGAGCAATTCCTCGCGAGACATGTTCTTCAATTCGCCCGTGGCTCGGTTCACAACCTCCACAAGTCCACTTTCGAGAGTCGTCTTTCCAATAAGGATGCGCGTCGGAATCCCAATCAGGTCACTGTCTGCAAGCTTTTCTCCTGCACGTAGTGGACGATCGTCATAGAGAACCTCAACACCCTTATCAGTAAGATCTTTGTACAACGCATTCGCATACTCGCTAGCGGCGTTATCATCAGGAACAAGTGACAGTAGGTGTACGTTGTATGGCGCGATACTTTCTGGCCACACCATTCCCTTTTCGTCGGCAAGTGCTTCTACCACAACGCCCATAAGCCGTGTGACGCCCAGACCATAGCACCCGATAATTGGATACTGTGGCACGCCTTGTTCGTCAGCGTAGGTAAAGTTAAATGCACGTGAATACTTGTCTCCCAAGTCAAAGACGTTTCCAACCTCTGAGGCTACTCCCTGCTTAAGTTTTCCTTTTGAACACTTTGGACAGACGTCTTCAGCAGAGACTTTTGCAATCTCTACGTTTATGCAATATTCGCACGTATCGCAGTACAAAATAGTATCTTCTCCTGCAGAGGTCAAAACCATAAACTCATATGATATTTTCTGTGTGAATGCACCACCAGAAGCCTCTGTTACCTTTGCCACCAATCCACATGCACTATATATACGGAGATACTCTTGCTTTACGATTTCGTAGAACTTTTCAAAATCTTCCTGCGTTGTGTGAAAGCTGTACATATCTTTCATACCGAACTCTCGTCCACGCATAATGCCGGACTTTGCGCGAAGCTCATCACGATACTTCTGTCCAATTTGATAAATGGCAACAGGTAAATCTTTGTAGGACAGTGTGTACTCGCGCGCTATCGGCGTCACAATTTCTTCTTCACTTTGCCCTATCGTGTACTCTTTTTCAGTACGACTCGGAACCTTGAAAAGCACATCAATAGCGTCCCATCCCCCAGTTTGTTTCCATGGTTCGCTTGGATGAAGAGTCGCCATACGAGTTTCCTGTCCACCAATAGCGTCCATTCCCTTTCGAACAATATCTTCAATTTTTTTAAGAACAGCAATACCCAGAGGGAGGTACGAGTATGAACCTGCCATTTCCTTGTGGATAAAGCCTGAACGGATGAGTAATTGTGCGTTTTTTGCGACCTCATCAGAGGGTGCTTCGCGCCTAGTTTTTGTAAAAAGCTTCGATTGTCGCATGGTCCCTCTAGTATAGTGCTTAAAAGCCTACTGACCAAATATCCCCCAGGTTGAATCTGGGAGACGAGTACATCCAGTGGGTTGCGTTATACTTTGGAAATATGAGACAGGTTACACTCTGTTTTCTCCTAGACGACGAGAAAATTCTTCTGGCTATGAAGAAAAGAGGCTTTGGTAGTGGAAAAGTAAACGGAGCAGGTGGGAAGGTCGCAGAAACTGAGACCGTTAAAGAAGCAGCGCTTCGAGAACTTCACGAAGAAATTGGCGTAACTACAAAAGAGGAGGATTTGTTGAGCGTTGGATCAATAGCGTTCTTCCACGAGGGAAGACCGCAGTGGAACCGAGAGATGCATGTGTTCTTCATACGTTCCTGGAGTGGTGAGCCTGTAGAGTCTGAGGAGATGGCACCTATGTGGTTTCCCTTACACGCGCTTCCGCTTGAAAAAATGTGGGTGAGCGATGCATACTGGCTACCCAGAGCACTTGCCGGTGAAAAGATACATGCGCGTTGTTACTTCAATGAGTCTGGCGAGGTTGAGAAATTTGAATTTGAATAAGTTCCAACAACGAAGCAGATGTAACTTTTTTTGAATGAACACTACGCCACTAACTTAAAAATGTCGTGAGCGGTAATAACCACCATCAGTAGAATCAGAAACGCAAAACCGGTACCATTCACGACACGCGATACGACTGGCTTTATTGGTCTGCGTGTTATGGCTTCAATAATGACAAATAGTAGCCGTCCTCCATCAAGAGCGGGTATTGGGAGGAAGTTAATCAGAGCTAGATTAATCGAGATAAGTGCAGTAATGGTCATGAGTGCCGTTATACCATCGGCATACGCACTCCCCACTGCTCCAGCAATACCAACAGGTCCCGCTACTTGAGAGAGATCCGCAGAAAACGTAAAGATGCTTCCGAAAAACGCAGTGAGTCCTATTGCTGTTTGTTTTGTAATTTCCCAGGTAAGAACAGCACCCTCTACCGGTGAGCGCATAAGCGATACGGGAATAATACCTACCGAAGCAACAGCAACACCGAGTGCGACTCTTTCGGGTTTTGCGACAATGACTCCTTTCTCTGGGGTTGCCGAAATAGTAAGGGTTTCCTCTCCCCGTAAGACGTCAAACGTAAGCGCGGTTTCTGTTGCTTCTCCTATATAAGTAGTAAAGGCTTCCGGACTCAATACTTCGAGCTCTCCTGAAGGACTCTTTACAGACGTGATGACATCGCCTTGTACAAGCCCACCGTCCGCGGCAGGACTTTCGGGAAGGACGTTTGCAATAACAAGTCGTACGTCTTGTGCTTGAGGAACTTCCTCTGGAGTAAGCACGCGTGCAGTTCCAATAAAAAGCGTTGCACTAATGAGCAGGTATCCAAAAAAAAGATTCATTGCAATACCGGCAAGGAGCGTGAGAGCTTGGAGTATGCGGGGACGCGCGCCAAAGGCGCGCGGATTTTGTACCAAAACTTCTCCCTGCGCAGTTCCTTCATCTTCTCCAAAAATACGCACAAACCCGCCAAATGGAAGCCAGTTTAGGGTATATTCTGTTTCCCCATAAGTACGACCCCACGCCCTAGGCGGATACCCGATACCAAACTCATCCACACGCATGCCAGAAAGTTTTGCAACGACAAAATGCCCAAACTCATGCACGACAATGAGTGCAACAAGAACAACGATAAAAAGAAGTGCGGTCATTGAGAGATTGTACTATACATGGTTACTTTACATAAATCACTTTTAAAATCTTTCAGAGACAAGGCGTAAGGTAAAAAATATCTGGAGGTGTACGCACAGGTACATTGAGAGATATTTTTCCCTTGCAACGCAGTATATGGAGACTTTAAAAGTGATTTAGTTGGTTGCGATGTCTCCCTGCTTCTTCTTGGTAACCACCTCCAGAGTCTCCATACCTTTATCAATATGTTTCTGTGCTTCTTCCTTAAGACGAGTGAGCTCGTCCTTACCCATCCCTCCTTCTTTTTCTTTTGCGTCGAGATCTTTAAGTGCATCAGTACGGTGTCCGCGAAGAGTTATTTTTGCCTGTTCCAGTTTCTCACCAGCAATTTTTGCAAGCTCTATACGCCTGTCGGAGGTCAAAGACGGAAAGAGTACGCGCATACCAATGTCGTCGACAGAAACAGAAACTCCCAAATCTGCTTCTCCGATTGCTTTTTCAATTGGTTTTGATACCTCTTTGTCCCAAGGCACGATACGAAGCGTGCGTGCGTCCTCTATTGTAATGGAAGCAATTGAAGAAATCGGGCTGCGAGACCCGTACACCTCAGCACGTACGCTATCGAGGATTCCAGGGCTTGCACGTCCAGTGCGTACACCAGAAAGTTCGCGTTCAAGCCACTCCCCTGTCTCCTTTATTTGTCCAGTGAGTTTTGAAAAGTCGTATGCCATATATACACAGTATAGCAGGCTTAACTACGTTTTGCCCTATCCAAACAGCTGGGCATGGGTTCCAACGTCAAACAGTATCAGGAACAGTTTGTTTCTCTCCTTTCGATAAATAAGTAAGATGTCATTCTGAATATGGCATTCACGATATCCCTTGAACTCCCCCGTAAGAGCATGGTCACGATACTGCACAGGGAGCGTCTCCCCTTCTGTAAGTATTTGTACAACGTGTTCAAGTCTTTCCAGTCTGAGCTTTTTTCCTCGGAGCAGTTTCTTCAGGGACTTCCGATATGTTGCACTCGGGATTATTTCAAACATGCTCTTATTATTTCAGAATGTCTCTATGCATTTCGTGTACGTTTTTGTAGGACTTCCCTGTTTTCGTTGCCTCTTCGAACTCTTTGTCCCATCGTGCACGTATGATATGTCGGTTACTCGTTGGTGTAAACGGGAGTCCTTCTTCCACTATTACCTGATGTAAGAAAATCTTAACGGCACTCGACATATCGAGTCCAACTTTTGCAAGCGCTTTATTCGCTCGCACCTTGATCTTTTCTTCAATACGTACATTTAGCGTGGTCATATAGTGAGTATATACAAAGTAAATACATTGTCAATACATCCTATGTAAAAAGAGGGAGGGCTTGTGAGGCCCTCCGAGTTCATTCTGTCTTGTTCATTCGACTGATTAGATAGGATTCCCTTCCCGGGAATATTGTCGTGGCGAGCACCGTTGCCGGCAGTGGTATCGTCCTTTGAGAGGATGACGCCAATACCCATTTTGCCCTTTACGGCGATGACTCTTTTCGTCTTACCCTCAGCAATGTCTTCGCCGAATGAGTAATGTTTTATATACGTGGTCATCAGAACTTCCCTTCATGTTGAATTTTTGACGCACCGATACTCAAATAGCGTCCGGGTGAATTATGCCTACAAAACTCTAAAAGTGCAAACTCCTCACAAAGCCTACTAAAATGGAAACTTCTGGTGTTAAAGTATTGTTATGAAATCGGAAGACCTTGACGGAACACCAGCACTTATTCTTAGACTTATTGAAAAGATAAGAACAGTTGATCCTGAGAGAGGACTCTACTTGTCGAGACATATAAAATACAACATTCGGCAGCAAACCATTACCTATACAGGGAGCAAAACACTGCTTAAAGATATTTTAGATAAAACAACAGTTACTGACTAATGAGGCTAGCCAGCTCGTGCTGGGTTATCGCACTCAACACACATCCTTTGGAACAAACTGTTTCGGCGATATAGTGGAATCATGTTCGCCTTCACTCTGGGATTAATGTGCGCTTCTCTTTTGCTGTCGATATTCATTCCTGACCTGTATATCCCAAAAATTATTAGATTTTATAAGAAAAAGGTAGAAATTTCTGAATCCGAAGAAAACAGTCGTCTTTACTTTCTTCCAAAACATTTGGGGTGGGTGGAGAGAACACTTTATTGGTTATGTTGGTTCTTTCTCAAATCACAATTCGTGATATTTCTGGGTGTGTGGCTTGCTCTTAAAGTTGTGGGGAACTACACCGCTTGGGGTCAGGAGGGCGACCATAAAGGTAGAGCAAGGTATATTATCTTTATGATAGGCACCTCACTATCGATCATTTCTGTTATCGTAATTGCCCTTGTTACTCCACTTCTAATAATCTGGTTCGGGGTTTTTGCCCAAGTTAGTTGTACAATTAAAATATGAAAAACTTAAATAAAAATCCACTTGCTTGGTTTCTTATAGCCGTAACTCTCGGGTGGTGGGCTACTGAAAGTGGTAACGCGATGGAATTTATTGTATTTATTTTAGCCGTTATTTTATCAAAACAGATTGAGATCATTTCTCACAAGGAAAGGCTGGGTGCTCAAGACGTGTCGTTTGAAACGAATAACCATTAGCCAGACAGATTAACCCGAGTTCTGTCTCAAGACAGTCAGCACACTTGAGCTAGCCCAAAGACGACTAGTAAATAAATAATCCATTAAGTAAGTCCTTTGGCCGAGGTCGTTTTATGCTAAAATTCATATATATGGCAAGTACAAACTCAAGACAAATGACAACAGGTAAATCTTTTGAATATGCACTCCTCACTCAATTTGAGGAGAAGCTGGAAGATAAGACCACTTTAGAAGTTATCAGAAACTCTGCTTTTGATGTTGCAAAAAGATGCTTTGATAGCGTTTCATCCTCGGAACAAAGTGAGTACTTACTATCGGCTAGTTTTGCTGTTAATTTTTTGATGGATATCGAGCCGAGACTTTCAAATGGCATTGCTAAAGATGATGTTCTTCAGCTTGAAATATTATCCGATCATCATGGGAAGTCTGGTGATGTTCGGGATGTGCTAGCAATTAGATTACTTCAGAAATGGGAGATTGGCGTGTCTGCAAAAAATAATCATGTCGCAGTTAAACATTCTCGACTTTCTTCAAATATCGATTTCGGGGGAAAGTGGCTGGGAGTAAAAGTTTCTGATGATTACTTTAGTACGGTGAGACCTATTTTTAACGGTCTAGAAAGAATACGACAAGAAAGTGGTGCAACTAAAAAGTGGAGTGAACTTGGTGACTACCATTCAGAGATATACGTTCCAATACTCAGAGCGTTTATAAGAGAATTGAAGAATCTTTACGAAAAGAATCCAAAACAAGTCGCCTCTAATCTTGTTAGTTACCTTGTTGGAAATAAAGACTTTTACAAAGTAATAAAAGGAAAGAATAGTGTCGAGATACATGCATATAATCTGAGTGGCACGTTAAATCTTCCTTTTGCTAAGATTCTTCCAAAATATGAGACACCAAAAGTTCCACTTCCTACTGAAATCGTTGACATTGATTTTAAGTTAGATAGTAATACTACAGTTATCGTCACTATGAATAACGACTGGGTTCTGTCTTTTAGAATTCACAACGCCAGTTCAAGAGTCGAACCTTCCTTGAAGTTTGACATAAATCTTTTGAAGTCCCCGAAAAAGCTTTTTAAGAACACTCTTACCATAAGTCATTATTAATTTATGAAATTGGCATCATTATTTACTGGAGCCGGTGGTCTCGATTTAGGTTTTGAAAAAGCAGGTTTTCATGTTGTGTGGGCAAATGAATATGATTCTACTATTTGGGAAACTTTTGAACACAATTTTCCAAAAACAAAATCGGATCGTCGTAGTATTGTTGACGTTTCTTCTTCTGATATCCCTGATAATATTGACGGAATTATTGGTGGTCCACCATGTCAGAGTTGGAGCGAAGCAGGGGCTGGTCGAGGTATAGATGATAAAAGGGGTCAGTTATTTTTTGAATACATAAGGCTACTAAAAGAAAAACAGCCAACGTTTTTTCTTGCAGAAAATGTTGCGGGAATCCTTCATCCTAAACACGAGAAAGCTTTTACTAATATTATTAAATCCTTCGAAGATGCTGGGTACGTCATATCTTGGAAGTTACTTAATGCAAATGATTATGATGTTCCAGAAGATAGGCTCCGTGTAATTATTATCGGATACCACAAGAGACTCAAAAAGAAATTTGAGTTTCCTGAACCACAAAAACATAAACCTGTGTTAAAAGACGCAATTTATGATTTGCGATTAGCAAAACCCGCAAAAGAAAAAAATAAGACAAATGGAGATAGCTTAAAAATACCAAATCATGAATATATGATCGGTGGTTTTTCAACTATCTACATGTCACGAAACCGTGTCCGATCTTGGAATGAGCCATCTTTTACTATCCAAGCTGGAGGTCGTCACGCTCCTCTGCATCCTCAGGCTCCAAAAATGAAGTTTATTGAGCAAAACAAAAGGATCTTCGTTCCGGGCAAGGAAAAACTTTATAGACGTTTGTCGGTTCGGGAATGTGCACGTATTCAAACTTTTCCTGACAACTTTATTTTTAAATATAAGGACGTCGCTAATGGATATAAAATGATTGGTAATGCTGTACCAGTAAATCTCGCTTATCATTTGGCAAAGAAAATATATACGGATTTAAAATAAAGTTATTTCTTTGTAGAAATAACTTTATTTTGTACTCAAAGACCGTCGAAATGATAAGTTAAAAGTATTGAAAATGTCCTTGGCGAGCACCATTCTGGCTCAAAGACGCCATGACCCATTAAAAAGAGGCACTCGAGAGTCTATTTGGCGGTTTTTAAAAACCAAACCAATTCAGAAACTTCTTAAAGGTTGTGGGCTCCGGCGGAGGTGGAACATCTTTTGAGGGTACAACGACAATTACTTCTTCTCCGGGACGGGCAACGCCATGTGTCTGGCGAAGAGCGGCTTCTTTTCCGCGAGGAGTTTCGAGTTCTTGAATATTTTTCTGGAGCGTTGCCTCACGTTCTTTGAGCACTGCAAGCTCCTGACGAGTGTCCCCCACTTTGTGACGGGCAACCTCCTCCTTTCGGATAATTCCCACAATCGAGAACAGTAACCAAATACTAAAGACTGAGAGTCCTCCTACAATTGCGTATTCCTTTAGTCTGTTTTTGTAAGGTTTCCGTGGCATGTGGTCATTCTATCATTCGCCAAGGTCTACCTATCGCTCTCCTGAACCATCTTCATAAAGACTTCCTGAGGAATTTCCATTTTGGCGTGCTCGCCTCTACGTTTCTTACCCTTCTTCTGTTTTTCAAGAAGCTTCATTTTTCGGGTAATGTCACCTCCGTAGAGATATCCGGTAACATCTTTTCGAAGTGCGGAGATACTCTTTGAGGCTACGATGCGTCCAAGTGCGTGTGCCTGAATCTTCGTAACGAACATCTGTCGCGGAAGAATACCGTGCAACTTTTCTACCATACGTTCTGCTTCTTGTTCAACCCTGCGACGCGATATAACTCTGGCAAATGCAGGTACAGCCTCTTCCGCGACAAAAATATCAAGACGCACCACATCAGCGGGACGCTCGTCTAAAAACTCATAGGAGAGCGACGCATACCCTGAAGAAACGTTCTTCACTCTGTCGAAAAACCCACGCATAAGCTCTCGCAGTGGCATTTCGCACGTCAATTCAATACGTCCGTCGCTATAGGTCTGCGTATCCATTACCGCACCTTCGTGATCGTGGAAAAGTTGAATCATGCCAGAGAGTGCGTCTGGCGGAGTAATTAAAATTACCTTAACCCACGGCTCTTCAACAAAGGAAATGTCACCAAAGGCGGGAAATCTTGACGGAGTGTATATCGTTTCTCTTTTCCCTTGCTTATTAGTAACGTTGTACGCAATTGTCGGAATAGTAACAATAAGGGTCAAGTTAAACTCCCGTCGAAGTCGTTCCGTAATGATTTCAAGGTGTAACATTCCCAAAAAACCACAACGAAACCCACGCCCCAGCACGCCCGACGACTCTTCTTCAAAAGAAAGTGACGAATCAGAAAGTCGCAGGCGCTCAAGTGCTTGGCGTAAATTCGTCAAATCGTCCTGACTTTCTGGGTATACCGACGCCCACACCACCGGACGCGGTCGTTCAAATCCCGAAAGAGCCTCTACCCCTCCTTTATCGGTTGCGATGGTGTCTCCAACAGCAACAACTCCCGGCTCTTTAATCCCGGTCACGATATAGCCAATTTCTCCTGCGGAAAGTCCTTCTGTGGGTGTTTCGTCCGGTGCAAATATACCTGTCTCAAGCGCAGAGAACTTTTTTCCCGCTGCTTTAAAAGTAAGCGGGTCCCCTTTTTTCAACGTCCCGTCGAAAACTCGAGCGTAGACCGCTACACCGCGGTGTGTCGAATATGAGAAATCAAAAATAAGTGCACGTGCACTTGTGCCAATACTTTCTCTCGGGGCTGGCATCAGTTCAATAATCTTCTCAAGTAACTCTGGTACACCCTCTCCAGTACGTCCTGAAACAGCAAGCACGGTGTTTTCTTCCACGTTGAGAAGCTTCGCAAGTTCTGCGCGTACTTCATCAGGTCTAGCGTACGGAGAATCTACTTTTGAAATAATGGGAATAATGACACAACCAGCTTCACGCGCCATACCAAGTGTGGTGAGTGTCTGCGCCTGTACTCCTTGGGTGGAGTCGACCAGAAGAATAACGCCTTCAACTGCTGAGAGTGCTCGGGATACTTCATAGGCGAAGTCTATATGCCCTGGCGTATCGATAAGATTTAATATATACGCCTGACCATCCGCATGTGTATACCTCATGCGGGCAGGTTGCATTTTAATCGTAATCCCTCTTTCGCGTTCCAAGTCCATCCTATCAAGGACCTGATCTCGCATCTTACGTGCCTCTATCGTACCGGTATGTTCAAGAAGTCTATCGGCGAGCGTAGACTTTCCGTGATCGATGTGGGCAATAATAGAAAAGTTTCGTATCGTATTAGTCATTTGGAGAAGCGTGCGGTGGTAGCGTAGAGAGGCTTCGAGCAGAGGTGAGTTTCTTTAGTGAAGAAACAAGGTCTTTGAATTCTTTGTTCTCAAGAAGCGAAAGTACGCTACCGGCAACGACTAGACCCACCATACCAGCAATAGCGCCTTCCGCAAACACAACAGGCAAACTCGTAAGAGGTGCTATGGTGCCAACGAACGCAAGTGTGCCGTAGGTAGCAGCTCCTCCAAGTATGGCAGCCCCGAGTCCTTCAAAAAGAGGTCTCATGAGTGAACGAGCAACTCCAGGGGCAACACTTGAAAGGGTATAGAGTGCGACGGCTCCCATTATCACTTGTCCGACAGTCGCGCCGAGTGCAATAAACAAAACGGACGAGTGCGGAACGTCGTTAATACGAAAGAGGGACTCCATAAAGTAACGGACCATAGGCACGCTGTGTGCAAGTGCGAGCATCCCGTACGCAGTAAGCACCGATACGCCTACGTCTCCCAACCGCACAATAAGAGGATTCCATGATTTCTTCGATGCGTAGAAAGCGCGCGAAGAAAGTAAGATTATGCTTTGTGCGAGCAGTCCAACAACAAGCACCGCAAGGAGCGCTGCAGTGAGACGGGTGTCGTCCCAATTGAAACTACCCGAACCAAGCACAATACGCACAATGTGTGCACGCAGTACGATGGTAAGCACTGTAATAACCGAACACCAGAAGATAATGTGTCGTGCCGCAGAAGTTAGAGTCTCTCTAAAGGCTTCCCTGTCTGCACGTCCTATCTGTGTTGCCATTACCGGAAACGCTGCAGTCGCATACGCCGCACCAATAAGTGAAAGCGGTACTGCCTCGAGATTTACGGCAAACGTATAGACTGCAACATTTCCCTCACCCGTTCTCGAGGCAAGTGCAAGAAGAATAAGTGTCGTAACAGAACCGAGCGCGAGCGCGAGCGAGCGCGGAAGCGAGTCTCGCATAATTGACCACAGAATCTTTTTCGATGGTATACACAGCGTCGGCATGAGTCCCGCACGAGACACTATCGGGAGATGGAGTGCCAAGTGAGCACACGCGCCCACAATGACGCCTACTCCTATACCCGTAACGCCGTAGCGAGGATACCACAAGAGTGTGCCTAGGATGATACCGAGGTTGTACAGTACGGGAGAGAGTGCAAAGAGAAAGAATCGTCTCTTAATTTGCGTGACACTTCCAAAGATACTCGAAAGTCCAAGAAGTACCGGTTGTATTAGGAGAAGCCTTGTAAGTAAGACGAACTCTTCCCCATACACTCCAGTAAGCATGCTTGGAAAGAACAAGCGCAAGAAGGGTTCTGTAAAGAGTGCGACAAGAATACAAATAAGTCCTCCCGCAAGGACCAGGAAGGTGGTTGTTTGTGATATAAGTTCCTGTGCCCTTTCCTTCTTTTTTTCTTCCAGCAGTGAGGCAATGTGGGGAATAAGAACGTAAGCACTTACGAGAGACGCAACGAGAGCAAATACTAAGTCCGGTACCTTAAAGGCGGCGTAGTATATGTCTAGTATTTCACCTGCGCCAAACATATGCGCGAACATCCTGTCTCGAAGCAATGCGAGTATCTGAGATGCAAGGGTGAGTCCTGCCAGTACGTACGCGGCCTGATGCAGGCCGCGTACGGGTGAAGTAAGTCTGGTGAGTATTTTGCGCACCATGAGTACTTAGTTTTGTGGCGCAGTTGTTGCCGGTGGTGTCGTCGTCGTCTTTGTGCTGGTATCCATTACAGGGGTCTGTGGAATACCCAGCGCCCCTTGGCGAGACTGTGGGAATGGGTTTTTACCCGAGCGAAGAGTGGTTATATAGCCTGAAACCGCTTGTGCATTTTCAGCGCTCAAGTTAGACACTTCTTGCAACTGCTCAAGTGCCTTGTCGTAGCTTCCCTTGCTTGCGTACGAGACGGCAAGGAAAAATCTGGCATTCGCGTATTGTGGATTTTGTTCAACGGCTCGTGAGAGTGCACTAATAGCGCCATCAACATCTCCGGTACCTGAACGAAGTATACCTACTTGGAAGAGTACGTTTGGGTCGTTTGGTGCAAAGTATGCAGCTGCTTCAGCGGCCTGGAGTGCCTCTTTTGCTTTTCCAAGCTGTACCTCTAGTTGCGAAAGCAAAAAGATTGCCTGAGTGTAATCGTGCTTTAGATTTATTGCCTTGGTGAGACTTTCTTCTGCAGCAGGACCATTCTTCTGTGCAATCTCAAGCTGTGCCACTATGTACGGAAGTGTTGGATTAAGTGGATTAAGGACTATTGCTCGCTCGTAGGCATCTTTTGCATTTTGATACGCGCCGTCGATATTAAGCGGTACTACCGTCTGGTAGACATTTCCAAGCAACACATAGTTCTGGTAATTGTTCGGGTTTTCCTTCGTTGCAGAAAGGGCTGCTTGAATACTTCCAGAAAGGGCTGCTTGGAACTGTTGTTGTGCTTGCGATGGTGAGAGAGTTGTATCGTTTGCGATTTTATTCATTTTTGCGATACCCGTTGTTGCGAGTACTTGGTATGCCCTGTCAGAAGAGGCAAACAAGAGTGCGCGCGAGGCTAGCGTCTCTGCCAATGCAACATCTCCACTTGAAAGCGCACTCTGCGCCTTAGTGTAGGAAACCGTTGCAAGGTATCGCTCTATCACCACGTAAGAGGCAACGACCGAGACGAGCAATAGGATGGTTAGCGTAAAGACAATAACGAAGCCAATGCGTGGGTTTTTTGAGAACACAATTCCCCACTCACGACGACTGCCTCCATAGCGAAGCGCCGACACGAAGAGTCCTGCGAGGAAAAATCCTGTGGCGAGTACTATTGGTCCGGGTATCGTAAAGATACTCAAGAGAAACACGTACCATGCGCCCACAAAGGATGCGATTGCAGTAAAACGTGCAAAGCCCTCTTCTGGTGTTTTGAACAAGAGCGCTCGAATACCGACATACAAGAACAAGAACAAGAACGCAATCCATGCGAGAGCGCCCACAAGCCCTGTAGTTATGAACGATGTCGGTATAAGACCGATGCCCGAAGTAAAGTCTATGCTCCAGAATACGGTGTCATTAAGAGCTCGATCATGGAACTTAAGCCATTCCTCCACAAAGGTATTCGGACCGGATCCAAACAGTGGTGAGGACGCGTACGTGTGTCCACCAACGTTAAAGGTAGACTGCCAAGATGGACGGACGTCGAGGTAACTGGCTCCAAAAGCATTGGTAAGCGTTGCACCTATCGTACCGCCTCCAATCAAGAAAAACAGTGCAAACACAAGTGTAACCAGAGGTGCAGCGAGATTTTTTGTTTCTGACGATTCCATGCGTCTCGAAGTCTCTTCTCCTCCAAAGGAGGTCATACCGTCAATATCTTCTTCTTCGGTGACGGGGACTCTGCGCATTATTGCCTCGATAAAAAGCCCAAGCGCAACAAGTGCGGTCAAAGCCCATATGAGATTAGAGTTCACAATTGCCAACACACATAAACCTAATCCACTCACAATGAAAACTATTCGACGCACCTTATCAGAGAGACTTAAGAATCGTAACGCAAGTAGCGACACTGATATTCCAAGCCCCACAACCATGCCCAGATCAGCAAAAGATCCAACGAGGTTCGCTGTAGGCGCAACTATCTTTGAAGAGAGTTGTCCGAGCAACAGAAATAGTATCTGGACAACGACAATAACCGCAAAGACTACAAAGCCCGTTTTGAAGAACACACGATACTGATTTGACCTTCGAAAGATTAGTGCGGCAAGTGAGGCTATAAAAGCCAGGATGAGCATAAATCCTAAGGTATCGTTTTCAAACGTGCTTCCAAAAAGACCTAGACGAAATCCGCCTCCAGAAAAGAGTGTGGATAAAAGATACGCAACAGGAACAAACCAGAATGCGCCGATAAGGCGCGCTGGTGGCACAATAATATTTCCGCGCGTGAGACGTGCGAGAATATAAAAGGCAAGCGCAATAAGTGCGCCCAAGGCAAGCACTGATACCTTGCTGTAAACAAACGGGATACTTGTCTGAGGAATGAATAACACTGCAGCGAGTGCCAACGTTCCCGTTAGCGCCCACACGGCGAGTGTATCGAACGAGAAACGTCTTGGGTTAGACGCTGTCGATACAGATTGTATATCTTGCATATTTTTTTATTACTCCGTAATTACGGGATTAACCCTGCACATTAATAACACCCTTTCAGTATACCTTGCGCGGAGGTCCGGGATTCCCCCTCGTGGGGACAAATTTATACGGTCTGAAACTACGTTTCAATTCTTCTACTAGCTTTGACAACATGACCAGTGCGTTTTATACTAATATTGGAAATAGAAACCATAAAAAGAAGGAGGGCATCATGCCATCTGAGAGACCCCAGGTAGTTCTTGTCTCGCGCTGTTTCGTGAGACGAAAGGGAGATAATCGCACACTACTCATTCAAAGAGCAGGGACAGACACTCATCACCCTGGTTTGTGGGAATGTCCGGGCGGCAAACTCGACGAAGGTCAAGACCTCACCCACGCCCAAGAGCGTGAGGTGATGGAGGAAACTGGATATCTGGTACGACCTATTCATCCGCTCGTTTTAGTGGACAGCTATGTGATTGGCGCCGGCGCGTATCTGGGTCTGCCCTACGTGGTGCTCTTCAGCATCACAGAGCTCGTCGGCGGCAAACTCAAACTCAGTGAGGAACATGAAGTCTCGATGTGGCTAGACTACAACGAAATGCTCGACTACGACTTAACCCCTGAGGTTAGAAAAGCAGCCATCACGCTTGAGGAATACCTAGTTTAGAGGAGAAAACAACCGTCCACGAAGTCGCCTGACTTTGTTGGGCGGCTTCTGTTTTATTGCTAAGAGACTGAGGGCGAATTTTTGTGTGGATATGAAAAACCTCCCTTGCGGGAGGTTTTTCATTTAGTTGAAGTATTCCGATAAGCCGAGTTCTGTCCGAGCCGAGCCTATTCCTAAAGAATGGGCTTCGGCTCGGGACGATCATCTATCTGGGATGATTGTTACCAATCACCTCTAGCGGCGCTTCCAGCCCCAGTTTTAGGTATCAAGCCAACTGGCATCTAATCGCTTGAGTAACTCTGTTTTGCCACTTCCGTGACGTTTAAGTCTACGTTCTCGTTTTCGGGCATCAGATTCTGAACGATACATTTCTGCATATATCAGAAACCAGATTCCCTCTTTTCGATGTGTAGATTTATTTTTACCTGAGTTATGTCCGATGAGTCTTCTTTCTATATCTCTCGTATATCCAATATACCTTTCCTTCGTTGCATCGTGCTGGATAATATAAAGATAGTACATAGACTCATCATACCTAAAACTGGAGCTGGACACGGCCTTGCACAGAGGTAAGGATTTGGCCGTTTCACCCCCTCAGTTACCTGAGGGACTCACCGAGCCTATTCGTAAAGAATGGACTCGGTGCTCGTTGCTTTCGCGCGGAGCGTCTCTGCTCGCACCTCGTACCTTACGGTAGACGGGCGTTACCCGCTACCCTGCTGACACTATATTCCTAAGAATACAGCGCCTGTGCTCGGACTTTCCTCCGAGCCCATTCGTAAAGAATAGGCTCGGCGATCGTCTGGAATACTCCTCTCTTATTATACCACGAAAAACGTGTAGCCGATAGAAACAAAACAGGCTCGCAAAGCGAGCTTGTTTTGTCGGAGTGCTGCTATAAATTCTTGTATACAAGGCACGGGGTAAAAATCTTTGAGGCGTATATCCGATTACGTTGAAAAGATTTTAGGGACCCGTAACGACGTAGACGAGAATTTTAGAAGTGCTCCTAGATTATTTCACAGGTACCGGATACACAAGCCAACTCCTTCTTCAATTCCGTCTCATCCACTCTCTCATACAACATGAGCTTCGCGTAATCTACCACCGGGAAATTCTTCATGCGCGCCTCGTAGTCTTCCTTTGTTATCGCTTCATATGGCGCAAGTCTGTATACATGGTTTTCACGAGGAAGAAACGAAAGTCCGCCAACGTTCTCCCAGTTTGCGTAGACCCAGTCTGCAACCTGTATCCACTCATCATCACCGACAGAAACAGTTACGGACGGATTGTGTTCAGTAAAGTTCTGCTTCACAACTTTCCAGTGTGCAAGTTGATCGAGTGCTGAAACATCATCTTTAGATATCGCTCCATCGGGTGCTTTTACTGGAAACTCAAGTACAAACGTGTTTGCTGTATCGACGTTTTGCCCCACCTCTGGATGACATGGCACGCCAGCATCGCGCATAAATTTGTAGAGTGCATCCGTTACACTCACACGAATACGACGGACATAGTATGGTGCATGACGTGGATGCATACCTGAGGCAACATCAAATGTCTGCGACACGGTTCCTGAAGGCTTTACACAGGTAATTGCAGTGGAGGCGTTTACGCCAAACTTCTCTGCATATTTTTTATTTATCTTTATGGTCTCTGCACGCATTGCACTTAATATTTGCGGATCACGAGATGCTTTCGAGTCCCACTGCCCAGTAATAGAGACTCCGAGCAAACGTTCTGCCTCACAGTTATCTGTCCACTCCTTTGAAAGGTAGTTGAGTTTTGTAAGCGTTGATTGGTAGGTGCCAAGCATTGTTGCAAGACGTGCCTTTCGAACGAGAGATTCTTTAGTATCAGTTGTTCGCGCAATCACTTCCGTAAGGTTACAAAACTGTTTTGATTTGAGGATAATCTCTCCACAAGGATTCGTACCTGCAAGACCTACGACTTGTTCATTCTTTATGTAGCCTGTTTCTCTCCAGAGAGAAAGGCGACGCTCAGGAAGCTGCTTCATGAGCCCTCCACGGTTAAAGATTCCACGCTCTCCAGAACGAGATTTCATAAGTGCGACCCATTCGTCCATAAACTCTTCGTTTGACGGACGTTCGAGATATACGGCTGAGTTATTAGCTATTGAACGGTGTGGATCAGTGAGGAAGAACTGCCCTTTTTTAGCATCCCGTACCTGCTCGTCATCAAGGTCAGAAAGAGAAATCATGGCGCTACGACGTACTCCGCCAGCCACTACACACTCGCCAATCTTACAGATGACATCGTGTGCGTCGATGTTGCGTAGTCTACGTCCTTGGCGTGCGAGTATGCGTTCGCGTGCAAATCCCAGAAGACTGCGAAGTGGTTCTGGGCCTGATGCTTTTCCACCCATTACCTTCAAACGTGCACCAGCGGGACGGATTTGAGAAAAGTCGAAGTCTACGTCTACACCGGAATACCATGAGTTAAGACCGTGTGTAAGCGCATCACACCAACCCTCTTTCGAATCACCCACCACATGCGTCTCTAACTTTTCTCCAGTCTGATATGCAATCTGAGGAAGTGATTGTATATTTGCACTTTCTACTGAGTATCCGACACCAGTACCACACATTGAAATGTACATTATCTCTGCAAAATCTTTGAGCTTTGATGGAGCAATGTAGGAACAGTTGTATGCAGCAACATTACATCTGCGTACTGCGTCTCCTGAAAACTGCATCAGACGCATTGAAGGCATGACTTCCTGTTTAAGAATTGCTTCACGAAGTTCTGCGTATTCTTTATCAGAAAGTTTTCCTGCAAGATTATCTCGCATGAAATGCATATACCTATCAACGGTCTCAACCCATGTCTCACGACGACCAAGCTCTGGAATCCATTTTGCATAACTTCGTAAATATACGAACTCTCCGAGTGCGTTATTTTTAAAATATTTCTTACTTTCTTCTGCAAGAGCACGAACTTCAGCGGGAACATCGAAATTCTCTGCACGCATTTGATTACGTTTGTCGCGATACAAAATGTACGCCTTTGCCGTTGCGGTAAAATCGTTCAGCATTAATTGTTTTTCAACTGAGTCTTGTATTCCTTCGACAGTTGGGAGGAAATTCTTGTATTTTTTTGCAAATCGAGCAAGTTCGCCTGAAACTTGGTGTGCTAGGAGCACGGCATCTTCCTCGCTTCCTTCATTTCCGGCAATCATTGCCTTGTGAATAACCTGAACTATCTTTTCAAAAGAAAACGGTACGATACGACCGTCACGTTTTTCAATCTGTGCAATTATTTCTCGATATCGCTTCGATTCTTTACTCTCTGGAACAACTACTACGGTATTTCTTTTCTTTGTTACTACCTTTGCAACATTCTTTTTCGCAGAGAGGAGAGACTTTGAAGCTTTGACCATAGAGAAATAAATGAGTGATAATTGGCGCCGAAAAACAGGCACAGGAGAGCAGTTGTCGACGTCTCTCTAGTGTACCGCAAAACACTTCTCACTTGAATATGGGGACAAGCGTAACTTTGAAATCTATTTTCTGTATGGCAAGGGGAGGTCTATGCGAGCTCCTACTGACCAGCCTTTTTGAGCTGCCTCTCCTGCCCTCATCTCAAGGACATAGCGCACTGGAGTCGGTGGATGAAATGGTTTTGGGTAGGTTTCTGGGGATATATTTTCTTCAATACCCAGAATAGTTCCGTTGTCTGATAACCAGACTATGTCTATGGGGGTACGCATATCTTTCATCCAGAACCCATAACGCTCCGCGCTTGGAAAGACAAATAACATACCGTAGTTATGAGGTATTTCTGTACGGCCGCCCAAGCCCTTTTCACGAGCTTCCTGTGTGGTTACGACTTCGAACGCTATGGGAGGGTGAAGATTGTCCAAGGTGTCGCCTTGGACAATCTTGGTTGATGTCTTATAGGACATACCTTCCCTGTTCACTGTAAGTAAGTAGAGTGCGCCGATAGCGATAATAAGTCCGAGAGAAGTATAAAGGACAATTTGTTTCTTCTTATTCATAGGGATTATTCCTATATTATACTAAAGAAATGAAACACACCTTTTCAGAACGAGTCTACGCAGTCGTAGCAAAAATTCCCAAAGGGAAAGTTGCCACCTATGGACAGGTTGCGAAACTTGCTGGAAGCCCACAGGCCTCACGTGCAGTTGGCATGTGTATGCGAAATAATAAAGATACCAAAAAGGTTCCCTGCCACCGAGTTGTCGGTTCAGCGGGAGCCCTCACTGGCTACGCATACGGCTCTGGAATTATAACCAAGAAGAAGATGCTTGAGCAGGAAGGAGTTTCCTTTCGTGGCCAGAAAGTCGACTTGACTACATCACTCTGGAAAAGTTAGGACAGACTGTTACGCTCAAGATAAAAGCGGAGGCGGAGAGATTCGAACTCTCGGAATCTTTCGATTCACACGCTTTCCCCCAGTATATGACTCATTCAAGATAAAGGCGGAGATGGCGAGATTCGAACTCGCGAGACCTTTCGGCCTACTCGCTTTCCAAGCGAGCGCACTCGACCACTATGCGACATCTCCGCCTTTATATCGAAACTTGAACCATTATACCGGGACCGCGACTTCTACCAATCGAAGACGCTTGAAGAAGTCGGTTGCAATCGTGGGCACTAGACCACTATGCGACGCCTCCGCTCTATTCTCCAAATCAAACTCCATTCTACAGGGACCGCTGTTTGTAGCTAATCGAAAACGGTTAGACAAACCGGTTGCAATCGTTCGCACTCGACCACCATGCGACATCTCCGTGTATTTCCTTTTTATACCATAAAAAATTTAGGCGGCGCTGTGGGGCGCCGCCTATCGGGTTCTCTCCTAAATTTGACGAGCTTTAAGCTTTCCCTTAGCCCGCCCTATTTTATCTCAATCCTTCACTGTCTCCCGGGGCACCATCTTCCCGCCAACATAGCGTTTGGATGGTCCCAATTGACCTTTTTGCGCTTGCGCAAAGGACTTCATGTCGCGATCGAAGTCGCCTGGCTCGTCCTCTCCGAATATATGCTCAAGAGCATTCTTCATCTTGTCCCTCAAACAATTGTTTCCCACTGGTTTTCCGCCTTTCTTCTGGAATTTGAAATTTATGGCCCGAAAAATCAGGTCCACTTACTACTGTAACACGAGACACGCTTTATATCAAGCCCTTACCCCAAGAAGCGCATGGACACGTTCTTCTACCGGTGGATGCGTAGAGAATATGCGATTCATGAAGTTCTTTGCCTCTGGACCGAAAGGATTTCCTATAAATAGGTGTGCGGTAGCGTGTGAGGCGTTCTTCATCGGCGTGTCGTATCCAGCAATCTTTTGGAGGGCACTGGCAAGCCCCTCTGGGTAGCGACTTAAAAGAGCTCCAGAAGCGTCAGCCAGAAACTCTCGTCTACGAGAAATGGCAAGCTGAATGAGCTGAGCGGCTATCGGGGCTAGAATTATGCCCACAACGGCAAGTACGGCAAACAGAGCATTTCCGCGACCTCCGTCGTCTCTACTTCCTCCAAAGAACGACATGCGCAAGAATATATCAGCAACTATGGCCACAAAACCTGCCAGTACCACTGCGACAGTCATCACGAGCATGTCGCGATTTTTAATATGTGAAAGTTCATGGGCGATTACCCCTTCAAGCTCAGGACGAGTCATCATGGAAAGCAGTCCTGTGGTTGCACACACCACTGCGTGCGTCTCATTTCGTCCAGTAGCAAAAGCGTTTGGTGCTGGATCCTCTATAACGTAGAGCTTGGGGGTTTTCATGCCTGCGGTTATCGCAAGGTTCTCTGTCAACGTATAGAAATCAAAGAATTCTTCTCGTGTAACTGGACGAGCACCAGTCATCGAAAGCACCTGTCTATCTGAAAACCAGTAACTATAGAAATTCATTCCGACAGCGAATATTACTGCGCCGTAGAGAATTGCCGGTGACTGGTAATACCAGGCGACACTATACCCAATAGCAATAACCACGACCAAGAAGCCGGTCATGAGCCAGAGTGTTTTCCGAATGTTACTTGATCGTTCTTGATATAAGGTCATACAGATAGTCTACAACAAACAACAACATCCAAACAGTTACACTAAAGGTGCTGGTGCTTTTGGCACGGTGGTGCGCTTAATCGCACCGATTATGAGTTCTGGAGTAAATGAGTCAGGAACTTTTCCACTAACGGAATACTCATACAGGACCACCTTGAATATCGCGCTCAAGAGCGAGCTCACGACACAAAGCGCGGTAAATCCTAAGACGAAGAGGATAAGAAGTACTAGTAACATCAGAAGTGCATCAATAAACACAAAGACAAGGACCGCACATATAATCATCCACATGATGTGCAAAGCTCCAAAGAAAAGACCTAGAGAAAAGTTCATAACGAGAGTCTCGCCCCATGTATCCTTAAAGACTTTCCCTGAACGAGCGAGGGAGTCCTTCACCGAAAGATCTTCGAGGATGAGCACTGGCACCATAAAGAACGTCAGTACAGACCAGGCAACCGTGCCAATGAGACCAAATATCTTCCCGAGCCAGCCGAGGCGTTCTTGCATAACGTTAATAATAATCCCAACTGTAGAAGTAACTACTGACCAGTAGAGTATCTTTCGAAGATGACTCATGCTACGTCCAATACCGTCTGCAATTGTTGGGTCTTTGCCCTCTATACGCATGCGAACCATGGTAGCTATAGCACCTTGGAAGAACGTGAACACAAAGGCAAGTCCTAGATATGCTAAGAAAAGGAACAGATACGCGACAACCGTGTCAGCACTCGTATCGTTTAAGGATGTGTCTTCCGTGCTGAGAAAATAGACCACATAGAGTAGCCCTACGCACACGATAACGAGAATGTTCGAGAAAAGCGAGATAAGTGGAAACCAAAGCATCTCCTTGTCTTTGCGAAGAAACTCAAAGCTCTCACTCGCCAAGAGATAGCTCGCACGAAGTTTTCCCATCTTTTTTTCTGGCATAGTTGGGTTAGATACTAGAAACTCACCTTCACCACGTCGCGCGCTGCGCTATCTGATGCGGTAAGCTCAAATAGATCCATTTTTGAGAAGTTAAAGCTTGAGGCAATAACATTTCCTGGAAAAGACTCAACTGCCGTGTTCAATTCTTGCACGTTACTGTTGTAGAAGCGTCGTGCTGCTTGAATCTTGTCCTCGGTGTCAGAGAGTTCCTGCTGAAGAGCGAGGAAGTTCTGATTTGCCTTAAGATCTGGATATGCTTCCGATACCGCAAAAAGGCTCTTGAGTGCGCCGGTTAGCATGTTTTCCGAAGCAGCGTGTTCTGCGGGAGTTCCTGCTTGCATTGCCTTGGTGCGCGCCTCTGTTACTTTCTGAAATACGCCACTTTCGTGAGCTGCGTACCCTTTTACGCTTTCAATAAGGTTTGGAATGAGGTCGTAGCGACGCTTGAGCTGAACGTCAATGTCTGCCCAAGCTTCTTTCGTACGGTTTACGCGAGAAACAAAACCATTAAAGGCGAAGATAATGTACAGAACAATAAGTGCTACTACTGCGAGAATTATGTATGTGATTGTCATATAGGTAGAATTATATAATGAGTACAGGAAAATACAATGGGCGACGTCAGAGACGTCGCCCATTGTATTTGAGACACTCTCTAAAAAACTTAGTATCCCTCATCCATCCCCGGAGCGCCTACGGGTTTCGGTTCTGGAATATCAGCTATCGCAACCTCGGTAGTAAGCAATATCGCCGCGGCAGAGACTGCGTTTTCTACTGCGCCACGAGTTACTTTTACTGGATCAATGATGCCTGCCTTTACCATGTCAGAAACAACGGTATCAGCAAGTGCATCATATCCTGCGTACCCTTTTGCCTGCATAACGTCGCGCACTATTGTTGATACGTCATCTTTTCCGCAGTTAAGCGCAATTTGACGAAGTGGTTGCTCAAGCGCACGGACGACGATATCGTATCCGGCTTTCTCGTCCACCGTCATATCTTTATGGGTTGTGGCGGCAAGCTTGTGAGAAACTTTTGCAAGAGCCGTACCTCCTCCAGGTACAATCCCCTCCTCAATTGACGCCTTGGTAGCCTTTACAGCATCATCAATCTTATCTTTAAGATATTTCATCTCTGTCTCCGTTGCCGCACCGACGCGAATGACTCCCACTCCGCCAGAAAGTTTTGCAATACGCTCTTCAAGTTTTTCAGTGTCAAACTTAGATGTCGTCTGTTCTTTAAGTGTGTTGAGTTGTGCTACTCTCATTTCGATATCGGATTTCTTTCCCTTTCCACCAACGAATACCGTTGAGTCTTTGCTTGAAACTACACGACGCGCCTTTCCAAGCATCGAAAGTTCTGCATTTTCAAAAGTGTGTCCGGTATCATCTGAAATAACCTGACCGCCTACAATGACTGCAATATCTGCAAGCATTTCTTTTTTCTTATCACCATAGCCTGGTGCTTTGACCGCAAGTACGCTGAACGTGCCACGCAAACGATTTAACACAAACGTCGTAAGTGCCTCTCCTTCAACGTCGTCTGCAATAATCACCAGCTCTTTCTTTCCAGACTGTGCAACTTTCTCTAAAAGAGGAAGGATCTCCTGCACACTTGAAATTTTCTTGTCTGTGATAAGAATCTGAGCGTCCGACATCTGCGCCTCCATGCGATCTGGATTCGTTACCATATAAGGTGAGACATATCCCTTATCAATTTGTAATCCCTCCACAACCTCAAACGAAAGTTCAGTCCCTTGGGACTCCTCAACTGTAATGACACCGTTCTTCCCAACCTTCTCTACTGTCTGAGCTATCGTATTTCCAAGATCTTCTGACTCAGCAGAGATACTTGCTACTTGCAGAATGTCTGCCTTGCCCTCTACTGGCTTTGCCATGCTCTTAAGCTCTTTTACGGCAGCGTCTCGTGCGCGCTCCATACCCGCTCTGATACCCATGGCATTTGCGCCCTTTAACACCTTCTCAAGTCCTTCATCAATGAGTGCCTCAAGAAGTACCACGGTCGTTGTGGTACCGTCGCCCACACCATCATTGGTCTTATTTGCGACTTCTTTCACCATGTCAGCGCCCATATTTTCAAACTTATCTTTGAAAGAGATTTCCTTTGCGATAGAAACGCCATCGTTTGTGATGCGTGGCCCGCCGTAACTTCTATCAATAACAACGTTTCGTCCACGCGGTCCGAGCGTTACTTTAACTGCACGTGCAGCATTCGTAATACCGGTGTGGATTTTGCGACGTGCATCTTCACCAAAAAGTATTTGTTTTGCCATATCTTGATTTCAGCTTAAAGATTGAAGGTGGTAGCCTGCAGGCTTTCGTATCTAGTTCTGCAAGCCATCCCCTTCACGCTAGTTAGTAATTACTGCCAATACACTCGATTCCGGTAAGATAAAATATTCTTCTCCATCTACCTTTATTTCGTCATACCCATATTTTGAAAAAAGTACCGTATCTCCAACTTTCACAGTCATCGGGACGAGGTCTCCGTCGTCATACTTACCTTCCCCCACTGCAACGACAACACCTTGGGAGGGTTTTTCATGTTTTGCCGTATCGGGAATGATAATGCCTGAGGCGGTCTTTTCTTCTGGAGAAGCTGCTTGTACGACGACTCTGTCGCCAAGCGGCGTAATAGATATTTTTTTAGTAGCCATACATATGAAGAAGCTTATAGCTTTGAGCTGATAGCTTGCAGGGAAAATCCCAAAAACAAGGCTATGGTTAGTAACATCTGACGGCATCATGGTGATGCCGAAGTATCTCTAGTATATGTGCGAGCTCCGTACAGTCAAGATTTTCTTCTTTCCAATACGAACTATCTTCGAAAAAACCATTCCCTTTCTGCTTAGTTGCTCCAGAACAACCCTCATGGTACTGTGTACCCTACAGATGGAGACACTCAAGGCACTATTGCCATACGCAGAAATAATCCTTTCCCTCCTCCTTATCGTCGGCATCGTACTGCAACAGCGCGGTGCAGGGCTCGGAGGCGCTTTTGGTGGTGATAATTTCGCTTCAACATTTTATAAGCGCCGAGGCGCAGAAAAGTTTCTTTTCAACGCCACTATCGTTGTTGCGCTCTTATTCGTTGTCGCGGCAATTACGTCATTCTTTATTTCTTAGTTTTCTCGTATCGTAGTGTAGGGTACTTCCCCATCTGCCCTTATGAGAACGTATACGGACATCCCCAATAAATTATATTCTCTCATTCCCGGAGTAACGGCTCATTTCCGTGCGCTTTCTCCTGGGGACAAACTCATCGTGCGCTTACTCGCACTATGTGTTGCGGTCACTAGTATTGTTGGTGTCTATGCTCTTGAGCGTTCGTTTCTGGTGCGTGTACCTTCTTATGGCGGAACGCTTACTGAAGGCGTTGTCGGTTCTCCACGTTTTGTGAACCCGCTTCTCGCGTTTTCAGATGAAGACCGCGATCTTGCACGTCTCACTTACGCAGGACTCCTTGGGCGTGGGACGGGAGAGAATACAGGCACACTCGTACCAGTACTTGCAGAAGAATATCGCGTCTCTGAGGATGGTAAGGTCTATACCTTTATCATAAGAGACAGCGCGAAGTTTTCTGATGGGACAGTCGTTACTGCCGAAGATGTACTTTTCACGGTAAAAAAAGCTCAAGACCCAACGCTTAAAAGCCCTGTTCTTTCTAATTGGGCTCATGTTGAAGTCGTGGCAGTCGATGCGCGTACCGTGCAATTCACACTTCCCAAACCTTACGCGTTGTTCCTTGAAGATGCGACGCTCGGTATCCTTCCCGCTCATATCTGGCGAGGTGTTGGAAATAAAGAGTTTCCCTTTGCACCATATATGAGTGAGCCGGTAGGCGCAGGTCCGTTTGTCGTACAGGAAATCACTCGAAGTAACACCGGTGCAATAACTCGCTACACACTAGAAGCAAACACGCGCTACGTTCTAGGACGCCCGTATCTCGACAGTATTGATTTCAGGTTTTTTGAAACAAAGAGTGATCTTCAAACAGCACTGGCGAGCGGCGTTGTTGATAGTGCGTATGGCATAGCAGGGCCTGGCGTGCTCACCAGCCCTTATGCGCGAGTTTTTGGTGTGTTCTTTAACGCAACAGAAGATCCAATATATGAAGACCGCGCGGTACGAAAAGCGCTCTCTGTAGCAATAGATAGAGAGACTCTCGTTTCTTCACTGCTTGGTGGCTACGCTCACCCAAGTGTGGGACCAATACCATACCGTAAGGATCTGCCAATGCTTCCTCTTCCAAACAGTGCGACACGTGTAGCCGACGCGCAAAAGATACTCACCGACGACGAGTGGAAGTTTAGCGAGACAGACGGAGTGTGGAAAAAAGGCACTCTTGAACTTCGAGTAACGCTCAACACGTCAAACGTTCCTGAATTAAAGATGCTTGCAGAGGCAGTACAGGGAGATTTCCAAGACATTGGAGTGCCTGTTGAAATCGTCCTTTCTGATCCAAACGAGCTTGCAACGACGGTGATACGTCCCCGAAAGTTTAGCGCGCTTTTATTTGGTGAAGTAATCGGAAATAATCCTGACCTCTATGCATTTTGGTCTACGGGAGAACGAAGCAATCCTGGACTCAACATCACTAACTACAGCAATAAAGAAGTTGATACCCTTCTTGAGAGGGTCCGTACCGAAAGTGACCCCGTAGAGAGAACTGAACTTCTTTCGAAGATACAGGAGGAGATAGCGAATGACTATCCGGCAGCCTTTACGCATACCCCTGACTTCGTGTATCGTGTACCTACTGATGTAAGGGGTGTTGAGCTTTCCTCTATAGCCTCCCCGTCTGATCGCTTCAATACTGTTTCTTCTTGGTATCTGCAGTCAGAGTTAGTGTGGCCGTTTTTCGCCAAGAAAAAATAATCTCTGCATTCTATATCATTCTAAAAAATACTTTACGTACAGTTATTTATTAAACCTTTAACCATCTTACTACTATGACTTTCGCACCAGCTCCCGCTCCCGCACCTTCGCGCGGTGACACGCCTACTCCGAGAGAGCCTCAACGCAACACCGCTCCTCGCGCACCACACACACCAAGCGCGGGGACTTCAAGCCGCCCACCCCTTCGCGGAGGACGGCCACCCTCTGGAGCCCGTAGAGGAGGAAAACCTTCCTCTCGCAGAGACTCGCGCGACACACGACAAGGAATGCGTCCAAATCCTGGCACGCGCTCAAAAACTCAGGCACCTGAATACCAGCCGGAACGAGCCGCACCAAACGTGGTGCGTATCGTACCTCTTGGCGGTGTTGAAGAAGTGGGTCGCAACATGATTGCCGTAGAGACCCACGACGACATCTTCGTCTTTGACGCTGGATTCCAGTTTGTATCAGAAGGTTCCGCTCCAGGAGTTGACTACATGCTTCCAAACACAAGCTACCTCGAAAAAAATCAAGATCGTCTACGCGCGGTATTTATAACTCACGGACACCTCGACCACATCGGTGGTATTCCTTTTCTTATGACTCGTTTTGGAAATCCACCGATCTACACACAAAATCTTTCTGCCGTAATGATTGAAAGACGCCAAGAAGAATATCCTGACGCGCCAAAACTTAACATCATTGTGGTTGAGCCTGGCTCAACACACACCATTGGACAATCTAAAGTGCAATTCTTCCCTGTAACTCACTCTATTCCAGACTCTATGGGTATTGCCATAGGAACACCGTACGGAAATGTTATCGCAACAGGAGACTTGAAACTTGACCATGAGAACGGTATTCCAACTGAAGCAGAACAGAAGAAGTGGGGCGCACTCGCATCACAAAAGAACCTCATGTTCATTGCAGACTCCACCAACGCTGAACGTGACGGTTTCTCTATTCCCGAGCGCAGAGTACATGAAACTCTTGAGGAAATTATTAAAACCGTGCAGGGACGTCTGGTGATTGGAACTTTTGCTTCTCAATTCGATAGACTCATTCATATTATTAAAATCGCAGAAAAGCTTGGAAAGAAAATCGTAACTGAAGGACGCTCCATTAAAACGAACCTTGAAATCGCGCAAAAGACGGGACTTCTCGTACTGAAGAAAGATACTCTCGTGCCTTCTCAAGAAATTGGCGACTATCCACCAGATAAAATTGTTATTCTCGCAACAGGCGCCCAGGGAGAGGAGTTTGCTGCGCTCATGCGTATTGCAACAAAACAACACAAATCCATACAGCTCGGCGAACGTGATACCGTCGTACTTTCCTCTTCTGTGATTCCGGGAAATGAAATCTCTGTTCAAAAATTAAAGGATAACCTTTACCGCGCAGGCGCAACGCTTATTCACTACCGTTCAAGCGACGTGCACTCTACCGGACACGGGAATACTGGTGAGCTCGTGTGGATTAACAAACAGGTAAATGCGACATTCTTTATGCCTGCTTATGGGTACTACTCTATGACGAAATGTCATGCAAAAGCAGTTGAGCAGGCGGGGCGTCCGAAAGAAAGTATTGTACTTGCCGATAACGGCTCCGTTATCGATATGATTGATGGTGAGCGTATGTATGTACACCCAGAGAAAGTGCCCTCAGCACCACTCGTTGTAGATGGATTTGCCATTGGTGACATGCAAGAAGTCGTCATACGTGACAGACAAGCACTTGCGAAGGACGGTATGTTTGTGATTATTGCGACCGTAAATCTTAAAACGGGAAAACTCCGCAAGTCTCCAGACATCATCTCGCGTGGCTTTGTGTATCTACGAGAATCGCAAGAACTACTGAACGAAGCCCGCATGCTTATAAAGAAAACAGTGGAAGACTCAACGCAAGGCATGAATCCTGTAGACCTAGATTATGTAAAGAATACCCTGAGTGATGTTATGGTTGGATATTTGTTTGGACAGACTAACAAAGCGCCGATGGTGATTCCGGTATTGATAGGTGTGTAGCGAGCCGTCAAAAGTTACCAGATACTGCGTTGTTGACGCGTCAACCTTTTTCAACGTACTTCAAGTACGCCTCAAAAGCTCTCCTTCCAACGCCTTGTCTCTGAAAACTTTTGACTATGCTCTCTTGTGCCTTGTATCTTTTACGAAGTTTGGTTTAGAAAAAGTATCGTGCCTTCCAACATGAGTGGCACGATACTTTAAAATGATATACTGCTAGAAATTATGAAAAGTCTTGGACTACTTTCGGTAGGAAATTTCTTCGCGACTGCGCACTTTTTTCTCATTATATATATCCTTGTTCCCTATTTGGCGACACTGATGCCTGCACATACTGCGGGACTTGCCGTATCTTTTGGTGCCATTGTAACCCTTGTGCTCTTTCCGTTTATGCCAAAATTGGTGCGCACCTATTCTCCTCAGCGAGTTGCTGTTGTACTTGCAGTGCTTGAAGCAGGTGTGCTTCTCTCACTTTCCTTCTATCCTTCAGCGTTACTTGCCGTGGTGCTTGCGTCTCTAGCCTGCGCAGTTCCACCACTTATTGTGTACCAGCTTGATGTACTCCTTGAGGCAACTGTAAGAAACGAACAGGAAACTGGACGCATCCGCACCATCTTTCTTACCTCTTCTAACATCGCACTCCTTGTAACGCCACTCGTTATAGGGTTTCTTCTTGGCTATTCTGACAACTATGGCAGAGTGTTTTCTTTTGCAGCGCTCACACTTCTTCCTTTCATACTTTTGATGGGAGCCAAAAAGCTTCCGCACATTGTTCTGCCAGTATACAAAAATGTTACGGACGCCTGTGTCTGTGTGGTGAGAGATGCGGACCTTCGTGCAGTCGCAGCATCAAACGCTACTCTTCAATTTTTCTTCCACCTCGCACCATTGTATATTCCCCTTTACTTGCATACGGTTCTTGGCTTTCCGTGGACGACGCTTGGATGGATGTTTGCAGTTATGCTCATACCGTTTGTGCTTCTAGAGTACCCGGCAGGATACCTTGCAGACACAAAATTCGGTGATAAAAAACTTCTTGTGCTTGGCTTTATCATTACTGGTATATCTTTTGCAGCTGTCGGACTCATTACACGAGAAACTTCTATGCCCGTCATACTTCTCATCCTTGTCGGTACACGAATTGGTGCCGCGCTTGTTGAGGCAATGACTGAATCTCACTTTTTCAGACGCGTATCAGAAGAAGATGTAAATACCGTTGGAATATTCCGAGTCATGCGTCCTGGAGGTGCGCTTATTGCTCCTATTGTAGGCACTCTCCTCCTCTCGGTCTCAAGTTATAGTGTCTTCTTTGCAGTTACCGGAACATTAGTGCTTGTGGCTGGGCTTGCAAGTGCCCTTTCCATTCGTGACCCTATGTAGGTGCTTCATTCAATGTCTCGGCAAACGGGGCCATATCCATTTGACGCCACGGTAAGGCATGTCTCCCATATTTTTTGTAGTAGTCTCAAACTGTCTTTCTAAACCTCATAGATGACGTCTTTGCGCTCTACGACTATCTTCCACCCCTTCTGTTTTGCATGTCGATACAGCGCTCGGTTAGGATTAAAAGCTATTGGATTTGCAACGAGATCCAACATGGAGGCGTCGCTCTCAGTGTCTCCGACACCAAAAGAGTCCGTGAGGGTGAGGTTTTCTTTTTCAATGGCGCGTCTGAGAATTGCGCTTTTATTCATAATAACGTGCTCATCGAAAATCTCTCCCGTAAAGCGACTCTCTGCATCACTCTCATAAAATGTTCCGTAGGACTTATCAAACCCTAGTTCGTACCCAAATCCATCGACAATAAACTTCGGTGAATGAGAAATTGCAAGCATAAAGTAACCCTCTTCTTTTAACTCCTGTACGAGATCGCGCGTATAGCGATAGACTCTGTCTTTTTTTGTTTCGATGATTTCTCCTGCAATATCGGCAACAGCACCATATGATGCACCCTTCAGATACAACGCGAAAGACCCAACAACCTTTCTAATATACGTTTCGTATTCTCCCTTTCTATCTAACCACTGCTCCTGTGCTTGTTCGTAATTGGTGCGCGCCTCTTTCGGAAAGATTCTCGCATCAACTAATCTATCTACAAGCTCGATTAAGAGCGACGAGCGAAATATGGTCCCATCTATGTCAAACGCCGCTACCGGTCGCTTTGTTTTGATGTCCCCTTTCATATCCATAATCCTACCCTAGTTCCGGCGCAGGTGGAACTAGGGTGTCTCTGTTACTAGCTACCCCTTAGTCTTTGGCCACCTATGTAGTGCGGGCGGATATAATTTACTAAGCGGATGCTCCGCGCACTCGTGCGGAAGTGCCTTACATACATAGCGTCCGTAGAGGACGAGTCCATTATTTACGTATCGCCAGTCTTTTTTTGGAATAAGCGCTTCAAGGTCTTTTGAGATCTTTTTTAAATCTTTGTTATCGGTTAAATCAAACCGAAGTGCAAAACGCTTCACATGAGTATCGGTCGGTATGCCCTCATACATATCAAACAGTTCACCCAGCACGACGTGTGCAGTTTTATACGCAACTCCAGGAAGTCGTATTAATTCCTTTTCAGACCTTGGAATCTTCGCGCCAAACTCGTCCTGTATCATCTTACTCGACGCGATTATTGCTTTGGTTTTATTTCGATAAAATGTGATGCTCGAAAGCTCGCGTGAAAGTGTGTTGAAGTCCGCTGTCGCAAAGTCGTTGACGCTCTTGTATTTTTTGTAGAGTGTTTTGGTAACTGTGTTTACTTTCTTGTCAGTACACTGTGCTGAAAGCATTACAGAAACAAGCATCTGTATGGGTGTTTTATATGTTAGCTCCGTCTTAGGTGCTGGGTACGTTTTCTTTAAGTACGCAAGCATTTTCTTTGCACGAGCTTGGCGCTCCACCCTTTTATCAACCATGTTACTCCTGTGTGTCCGGCGCAAACGCAAATCTATAGACTAGTGTAGAAATTGCTCCGGTAACGAATGCCATAAGAAGTACAAGAATAAGTGTCCCTATGTATGGGGCGAGACTAAGGATATATAGCAGACCAGTACCGAGTACTGCGTCTTTCCAGGTAAGGCTGTTTCTACCACGAACCCTGTGTAAAAGATTGCGACGTAACAATGCCCCAATAAGTACACCCACATAGGCATGCGCTATGAGGAGGAGGAGGAGGTAGAGTGCCCCCAAAATAAAGGCAACGCCAATACCCACAAATGAAATAAGAAGTATCAATAGTAAAATTGGTGTGGAAATAGCAATGCCAAAACCGAGGAGTGCGAGGAGACTTCCGCGACGAAAACTCCTACTGATAAGCATATCCATGAGACATCTCGTAAAGACGGGGAAGAGTCCCACAAAAAGCGCTGCAATGATCATTGCGGAAACCATCCGAACTAAGAAGAAAATACCTGCTCCGAGAATTGCAAAACTACGAGCTTCATCGTTTGTTGGAACATACGAGTATGCGCCGGTGTACGTTACACCTCCAAGAACTTCTGAACTTGGTGGAATAGTAACTTGTGTTGGTGCATTGTACCTAAGAGTTCCCTTTATACGTGTGTTCTCAGCAACCGTGAACTTGTTTGAAGCAACAATCTCTACATCTCCGTCATACTTACCCGAAAGAAGTATGTCTGCGCCATATATGGTTACGGGACCAGTTGCTCCTCCGGTAACCTCAACGTCTCCTCCTGCGACATATATATTCTTTGCGCGACTTGAAATGTTCACCGTTCCCCCTGCGGATACTATGTCTCCTGCGACATTTCCAGTAACAAGAACTTTACCCGCAAAGGCTCGCACATCTCCTTTTACCTCTTTTGCAAGCGTAACCCCTCCTCCAACCGCAAGTACGTCGCCTGCAACGGGTGCGTAGACTTGTATAGAAGTTCCAAGTGCAGAAAGATCTGCCGGCAAGTCTGTGGTAACCGTAACGCTACCTCCAGCAAGGTACACGTTATCTACGGGTGTAGTCGAAAGTGTGAGTGTTTCTTGTCCTGCAAATGTTGCCGCAAGCGAAATGCTTGGGAGTGAGAGGATAAGAAAGAGGATGAGAAATCGTCGCACCATATACATCTATGGTACCACAATGAGTCTTTGGGGAAGGAACTGTCTGTACAAGAGAGATACGGTGACACAGATGCCTGTGGCAATGAAAAAAGAGGCAATACAGTAGATACAAAAAGCCTTAATGAGGAAGACTTGGAGGAACAAGAAGTAGAGCGATGCAAGGAATCCAAGAACTCCTCCAAGAAGAAGGAGTCTGTACAATATGCGTGTATTAAACATAAAAAAAAGACTACTCAGCACAAAGAGTCCTGTGTAAAATACCGTACCATAGAGCGCAAGTGGAACACCAAACAGTCGAGAATATGAGCTTTGTGCTACCGTATTACAACCAGTAAGTCCCTGTATATCACAGACAAGTGCCGACCCTTGTATCGCGCTTTGAGTTAAATACCATGCATCTGCAAGCCCCAAGAGGCTTAACGTGACTGTAAGCACAAGCAATACGTTCTGATTCATAATAATAGTATCCTACCTTGCTGTTGCAGTTCAAGCAATCGAGGAGTCTGTTTCAACACAAGTACTGCTATACTTTACCTATTACTGGTAATCTTGCGTTTCTATGACTGAAAGGACTTCTCAAGAAGATTTCGACTCACATTTAACCCCTGAAGAACGGCATGTTCTTCGCGAAGGAGGGACTGAGGCGCGTTTCTCTGGTAAATACGTGAACAACCACAATGCAGGAATGTACACATGTAAGGCGTGTGGAAACGTACTCTTTTCATCTGATACAAAGTTTGATTCTGGCACTGGCTGGCCGTCATTTGACTCCCCTGCAGTTGCAGAGCATGTCGGGACACGCGAGGACGGGAGTAATGGTATGAGTCGCACGGAAGTATTTTGTAAGAAGTGTGGTGGGCATTTGGGGCACGTCTTTCCAGATGGACCCTCTGATAGGGGTGGAAAGAGGTATTGTATTAACTCTGTCTGTCTCGATTTCGAAGCAAAGTAAGTGCGGCGTTCCTTATCTAAAGAGCGTTCTATTAAGTTACGAGCAGGCTCTCGCCTTGCTCATACTTCGTTATACCTGTATGGATGCGAGATACGTAACTATTTCATAAACAGAAGGGTTATAGAGCATGGAGGGAAAGAACATTGAAGACGATTCAAGCTGATTGTAGAACACGTATTTGGTATCTGTTCTTCATATTCAGTTATCAGTAATTGCACGTACCATGCCCATATTCCAGGCAATCGGATTCGGGATACTGATTATCGTCTTGAAAGTCCTTATTCCCAACGTCCTTTCAGAAGCAGAAAAGACTGCCGTGGTGTTTTTGCAGGGTGCACAGGTATCAGGAACAACAGCAACGGCGATGGTGGGTTCTGTAGGAGTCTCCCCAAATACTCCTGCCCTACCCCCTTTCAAACTTCCGCGCGCTTCCCAAATAACACCGATGCAAGAATAACTTTTCTTTCTTTTCCACTATGATTACGAGATCGGACTCACCTCCGGTCTCTTTCAATACATACAGACAAACGCGCCATTTGGGGGCGCGTTTGTTTTACGTTTGAACGGAACGCTTATTACATCATTGAGGAGTTACCATTTGGCGAGGACATCACCACAGGAGAACTCGAACCAGTGCAACACCTTCCCGCAACGATAAGGACAATACCAAGGACGAGATGGAGCCAATGGTCAGCGGTGTTCATAGTAACAAGTCCGAGAAGCTTGCCTCCGCCAGAGATGGTGAGGAATCCAAGTACGGCAAGGAGGAGGTAGATGACGCCAAAGACCTGCAACCATGTAGCTGAACTTTCTGGCATCTTAAGACCAACGTAGAGAAGTACGAGACCGACGATGAGATGCACCACATCATGAAGCATGTCTGTTTGGAAGATTCCCGTTGCTCCAACTAACGGTGTTGCCAAAAATCCGAGTACTGCAACAAGCACAAACACGGCACCAAAAACAATCGCAAGTGTTTTAGCCATATATGTAATTATTAGTATAAGACCCTGATAAGAGCGTCGTCTTATCTATCCTTAAGTATACTCCCGGTAATCTCTTTAATATCGTGACTGTGGATAGCCTTTGAATTGTTGTTATTGTGTCTTTTTTGTTTACGAAAGTGTGTTGAGACAAAAGGATACGCCATTCCCGCCATCACAATAACCAAAAGTATTATTAGTCCCGTTTCTTGAAAAAAGAGAATTCCACTTACAACATTTTTAAGCGACGGGTGGAGGAAGTACCCAATACTAAAAAGAAGCGGGATGTGTATACTAAGCGCTAATAGATCTGCAAGAAGAAACGCAACCCAGTGTGCATCGTTAATTCCCGCATATAAGGGAGAGAGCATTCGCAAACCGCTGAATGGTCGAAGAAAAAAGATAGGTCGTAGTGGATGTGTGGGGGAAAATACCCAGGTTTGTTCAAGCCGTTTTGCTATTTTTCGACTACGAAGTCTTTGTGCGTACGGAGCTCCTGTTTTTGCAAGAAAAAACAGTACCGAGTCTCCAATAAGCACGGCAAGTATTGAAACAGGAATAGCAAGTAAAGGGTCGATAACCCCTTTGTGCGCAAAATATCCTGCGGTAATGAGCGTAAGCTCTTCTGGGATAGGAGTAAACATACCCGCTCCTCCAAGCACCAAGAAAAGTCCTACATAGGAAAAGTGACCAAAAAGATCTATCGATAGCAACGAATGCATGAAGAAATAATACTCCTAAAACAGGCGAAGCGAAGCTTCGCCTGTTTTAAGTTTAGATACTCTATCTATTAGAGCTGAGCGTCTAGATCCTGCGAGATCGACATGTAGAACTGATCCGGTGACATTCCCGTAAGTAGTTTCTTCCCTACGATGATACTTGGCGTACCGTTGATACCCATGGAAGACCCCTCGGCTCTATCTGCTGCAATTGCAGTTTCAAACTCCGTTTTCTTCTCATTCATAACCTTCTCTACTTTGGCGACATCAATTCCCGAAATGTTTGCAGAAACCGCCTTTATGGAAGCAAGATCTCCAAAGCCCTTATCTCCTTCCTCGTCCTGAGCTGACATGACTGCCTTGTACCAGTCATAGTATTTTTCAGGACTCACTTCCCATAGCGCACGACTAAAGAGCGCTGCAGTCATTGAATCTTCCCCAAGGAATTGGAAATCTTTGATGTATATCTTTGTCTTTCCTGTTGCTACATAATTTTCAATAATCTTTGGCATTACCTTTTCGTCAAACTGCTTACAAAACGGACACTGATAGTCTTCGTAAACCGCTATGGCTGTCGGTGCGTTTGCTTCTCCGATAAACGGACCGTTCGTTGCAACCTGCGCGATGTCCGCTGTCGATTGTATGCCATTATCTGCTTTTGGTCCGGTTTTATTTACACCTGTACCAAATATAAGCGCAAGCGCGATGATAACTGCAGCAAGTAATACCGCTAGGGGTGTTAAATACTTCTCCATAAATACGTTTCCTTGAGGATTATCCATATAATTATTTATTATTTCACTATGAGATTATTCTAGCATTTCTCCTATTTTTTGACTCTTTTCATCACTTTCTTTACTTGAGTACGCGCTGTTTTGGCACTCTTTTTTACCTGTGTTTTTGTTGTTTTTACGGCTTTCTTTACTTGTTTCTTAGCCGTTTTTACTGCTTTCTTTGCCATAGGCGTAGCCTTTTTACTTGCTCTGCCAAGCTCGCGTTCGACTTCCTTCCAGTTCTTTTTGAGCTCAAGCGCAGCACGCTTGAGATCATTTTTATCAACGGAACGAACGCCTTCGTATGCCTTTGTCGCTGAGTCTACAATAGACGCCATTGCCTTTTGATCAAGCTTCTTTAGTTTCTTTGCTTCCTTTAGCACCTGACTCTTCATTCCCTTTGCCCATTTGCTTGCAGCGGCTCTATGTTTCTTAGCTTTCTTGTCGCCGTAGAAATAGTATCCTGCTGCAGCTGCAGCAAGTAGTCCTGCACCCACCTCAACAGCAAGCTTGGTATTACTCGTTCCCGCGCCCTTTTTTACTGGTTTTGATGCCATACCTCTTTTTATTATTTAAAATTAATTTTTAAAACCTAAGATCTTTTCTTTCGCGAAACCATTTTCCTCGCGCTCTTTCCAAAGAACGAGAACAAGTCCCTCAATCGAACTCCTTCTCGTTTTATGTTATCACGGGCCTCACGTATGTCAGCTCGTATAACCTGCGTCTCTTCCTCTATCTCGTCTGCGATACGGTTGAGTGTTCGCAAGAATCGCGCAAAGTAATATAGAACGACGCACACCAATATACCGACAATAATCGCGATAACAGTCGTTACAACAAAAAATACGTCCATTTTCAGAAATTCATTCATACATTTAGACAGAGTTAGTATAGCAGTCGTACTCTTTTATAACAGGGCTGGGCTGGGTAAAACAAAACCGCCCTTTCGGACGATTTTGTTTGAATCTGCGAGTGCGTCTTAAATCTTCAAAGACAAGACGCGGGCAAAAAATATTTGTAGACGTATTCTCATACGGCGGATGAACCAACAGGGACCCGTAACGCAGTAGACGGAACTTTTAGAAGGACTTTACACGAAGGTGAGGGCCTTACCGGTCTTCCCAGCACGTCCCGTTCGCCCAATACGATGCGTATAGTCCTCATACGTTGCCGGCAAATCGTAGTTAATGACGTGAGATACTCCTGAGATATCAAGTCCGCGTGCGGCTACATCAGTTGCAACCAATACGCGTACATGATCTTGCTTAAAGAGTCCGAGGGCCTTTTGGCGTCGTCCGTGAGTTTTATCTCCGTGGATACTTTCTGCCTTTATTCCAGCGCGGTTAAGGTCGTTCGTAAGACGCTCAACTCCGTGCTTGGTACGTCCGAACACCAGTACCTTGTCGAACTCAGGGGCACCAAGAAGCTCTATAAGCTGTTCTAGCTTTTGTCCTTGTCGTGTGTGAATGACATCTTGATCAATGGTGTGCGCGGTGTCACGAGTCTTTACAGAAACACGTACCGGATTATTGAGGAACGCTCCGATGAGCATTTCAATATCACGAGAAAGTGTCGCAGAAAAGAATAGGGTGTGACGAACCTTGGGCATGGTGCCCATAATTTCCCGCATATCGTTAATAAATCCCATATCGAGCATTCTGTCAGCCTCATCAAGAACGACTGTAGCGAACCCTGTGAGAGAAAGGGTGCGGCGCTCCATAAGGTCCTTCAGTCGTCCTGGAGTACCAATGACGAAGTTAGGATTGCGGCGTAGTCCACGAATTTGTGGCTCAATACCCGCACCTCCCACACAGGTAACTGCGTTTATTTGAAGGCGTTTTGCAAAGCCGTAAAACTCCTGTTCAATCTGAATCGCAAGCTCGCGAGTCGGTACCATGATGAGTACTTTCTGAGTTCGATCGCGAAGCACTTTATTAATAAGAGGAATAAGAAATGCTGCGGTCTTTCCCGTTCCTGTATTTGCCATACCTACGATATCTTTACCCTGTAGTACATGAGGAATTGACTCGTCTTGGATAGGTGTTGGAAGCAGATATCCTTTTGCAAGAATATTTTCCTTAAGTTGTGGTTCAATAGCAAAATCTGCAAAGGTGTGTGTCGGTGCGTATACGACGACATCTTCTTTTGCCTGAGCCTTGTTAATAAGTTTTGAAAGGTCGACGTTCATCTCCTGGAAACCACGTTTCCCACCTCCGCCACCTGTGCGAGGACGCCCAGCGCCACTTCCCGTACGAGGACCTGAAGAGCGCCCTCTAGGAGCATATGAGCGAGGTGTCGTTGAACTACCGCCACTTGTTCTAGTAAATGATCTCCCTGTTTGAGGAGGTCTGCGACCGTCGTTACGGCGCATGTATGTTGTTGCCATGTTGTAAATCTAAACTAATACCGAACCATTAGAGCGCAAAATGCGTTGTTCGGAAAAATAATAATTCTGGTCGCAAATATGTGTAATCTGTCCAGATCAAGCGGTCTCAATGAGTCTCAGTTGAGGTTTGCAGGTAGCCCGCGCATCTCGTGCCTCGTGAGGTAACTCAGAAGACAAAAAACTATAGGAGAACGTTTGTAAGGTAATTATAGCAGACCCTAGATAATTTGCAAGGTGTTGTATGGGGTTCCGCTCTTTGGCGCCCTCGCCGTACGGTCCACATAAAATGCCAAGGCGACGCCTTGGCATTTTTACTAGTCCATACGGCGGATGTTTCTTGTTGAACTTATATTACCGGCGATTTTTTGCACGATCAGTCTCCGTTAGGAACTGCTTTCGCAAACGCACGGAGCTCGGGGTAATCTCCAGATATTCATCCCCTGACATAACTTCAAGCCCGCGTTCAATCGTAAGGGTAAAGGCAGGTACAAGGTTAATCGCTTCGTCCATACCCGAAGAGCGAACGTTGCTTTGGTTCTTGCCTTTCGTAGGATTTGCCATCATCTCCTCACCCTTGCTGGTGTTTCCAATGACCATGCCCTCGTACACTTCAGTAGCAGGAATAATGTAGAGGATGCCACGTTCTTGAAGTCCCCACAGAGCATATCCAAGTGCCTTTCCTGATGCCATTGAAATCATCGAGCCTACCTGACGTTTCTTAATTTCTCCTGCGTACGGCTTGAAGCCAATAACACGAGAAGAAAGAATCCCCTCACCCTTTGTGTCAACAACAAACTGGTTGCGATACCCGAGGAGTCCACGGGTTGGGCCCTCTAAAATGATGCGCACAGAGTCGCCATGAGTGAACATGTTCTGCAATACAAAAGCACGCGTACCAAGTCGTTCGATAATCGCCCCTTGGAATTCTGACGGCGTGTCGATAGTAACCTCCTCAAACGGTTCCAACTTCTTACCTTCCTCTTCACGGATAATTACCTGTGGCTGAGAGACTTGCATTTCATATCCCGCGCGACGCATATTCTCCAAAAGAATGGCAAGGTGAAGCTCCCCACGACCAGATACTTTGAATGAGTCTGGAGAGACAAAGTCTACTTTCAGTCCGACGTTTACCTCAAGCTCGCGTTCGAGATACTCGCGAAGCTGGCGACTGGTGACAAACTTTCCCTCGCGTCCTGCAAATGGGGAGTTGTTTACTAAAAAGTTTACGGTTATAGTCGGCTCATCAATAGCAATAGCAGGCATTGCCTCAACCGAAGCATCAGTTGTAATAGTCTCTCCTATAAAAATATCCGGAAGACCCGCAACAATAACAATATCTCCTGCCATAGCTTCCTGTACTTCGGTACGCTCAAGACCGTTAAAGGTAAAAATCTTAGTGAGCTTGCCGTTGCGCGAAGTTCCGTCTGGCTTTTTTACAATAACTGCCTGTCCTGCCTTCACGGTTCCTTCGTAGACCCTGCAAATAGCAAGCCGTCCAAGAAAGTTATCGTAGGCGAGGTTAAAGGACTGTAGTTTAAGTATTTTGCCGGCCTCTTCAGTTGTAGAAGTTGGAGTAACATTCTCTAAAACAGTATCGAGGAGTGGCTCAAGATTTACGCGGGGGTCGTCTAACTTCTTCATGGCGACACCTTCACGTCCAACTGCGTAGACTACTTTGAAATCAGACTGCTCGTCAGTTGCACCGAGCTCAAGGAACAGTTCAAGTACTTGCTCTTCTGCTCTATGAGCATCGGCTGCGGGCTTATCAATCTTATTAAGTACGACGATAGGCTTGAGTCCTAGTTCAAGAGACTTCTTTAGTACAAAACGAGTCTGTGGCATCGGTCCTTCCTGGGCGTCAACGATGAGGAGCACACTGTCTATAGAACGGAGCACACGTTCAACTTCAGAGCCGAAATCGGAGTGTCCCGGAGTGTCTACAATGTTTATTTTCGTACCTTTATAGGTAATGGAGGCATTCTTGGAGTAAATAGTAATCCCACGCTCGTGTTCGAGTGCGTTTGAATCCATGGAGACTCCAGCGCCCGCAGCACCAGTTTCCTTGAGGATTCCGTCGGTAAGCGTTGTCTTTCCGTGGTCAACGTGCGCAATGATGGCGATGTTACGAATTTCCATAGTCTAGATAAATAAAATACGAACGACAATTAAAAATGGCCCGCAGGCCTAGATATAATCCCACAGTACCGCGATATTCAAATGTCGTCAAATGCAACATCGGGTAAGATAGTCCATGAGGTTTTCTATAAAGCTTTATATACAAGGCGTGGGAAGAAAAGTCTTTGAGGCGTACAAATGCGTACGTTGAAAAGACTTTGAGGGAACCGCAACGCAGTAGAGAAAGCTTTTAGAAACCTCTATTATTTCAAATATTTATTCACATTAGCCTTCTGTCCACTATAACTAACGGAACAATGAATTACATGGTCATTGTCGTGGAGATAATACAGACAATCTGTTTTTTCTGGATTAAGCGCCGCGGCAATTGACTCAAGACTTGGGTTGTTTATGGGGTGTGGCGGAAGTCCAACGTATTTATAGGTATTAAAAGGAGACTCGAGATATTTGTCACTAGAGGTTGGTTGTGGCCACCAATTTCCTTCCGCACCTTTTACATACTGAAGTGAGGCATCGACTTGAAGAAGCATATCTTTACGAAGACGATTCCACAGAATACCTGATATAAGCTCCTTATCATTTTTTGCCGCCTCTCGCTCTATTAACGATGCAAGAATGAGCACATCTGTCCACTCCAAGCCCTTCTCTTTTGCTTCTTTTGCGTACGGTTCAAAGACATCCGTAAAACGTCCTCGAAGGCGCGATGCAACTTGCCCAGGTGACTGGTCTGAAGGAATAAAGTAAGTATCGGGATAATATACCCCCTCTATAAAATCCCTATCTCCTTTGGTTGCGACAGTGAGAAACTCATGTTTTTGTTCCTCGCTCCAAAACAGCGTTTTGGCAAGGATTTCTGCCATTTGCTCTTTACGAATACCTTTGGGGAAGGTTACAAAGGCAAACTTTGGGGCTTCGTTTAGAGTCTCTGCAACAGTCCATACATCCATACTCTTTCGTAGTTCATATCCACCTGGACGAATGTCGCTTCGAGAAGAATTGAGTGCAAGTGCGAGACGAAATGCCCAAGGACTTTTTATAAGCCCCTTCTCACCAAGTTCCTGCGCGACACTTGTCTGTGTTGTTTCTTCTGGCAACACCACGAAATCCACTGTCACAGAGTCTGTTTCTGCTATCGGACCAAAAAAGTATGCATATGACACAAAAAAAAGTACCACCAGTGCAACAACTGATAGCCAGACACGACGCAATACACGTTTTAATCTTTCCGAATATAGAAATTCCATTTTTAGTAAGTCTACCACCTTACTCTTGTAGCCTTTTGCTGTTTTAAACAGATGGAAACTGGCAAGGCGACGCCTTGCCAGTTTCGAGACTTTTTGTTATAAACATTGCCTATTTGAGAGAATAGCGTACAATTGACGTAATGAAAAAGGTGTTTGGTTATATACGTACGAGCGTTGCTCACGCGAGAGAGAAAATAGAGTCTTTTTGGAAACAATACCGAAAACTCTCACCCAAAATGCAGGCAGTTCTTGCAGGAGTTTTTCTGTTTATAGTTATCGGCATACTCTACCTCGTCTTTCATGGAAAGAACGAAAGTGAAGCGAATAATTCGCTCAAAACAGTAAGTGTTGCTTCTGTTGCCTCTCTTTCTGGAAATGAAACATCTGTGTCCCTTTTGGGTACTGTTCGTTCAGTGAGCGAAGCGAATATTCTCGCACAAACTGGTGGAACTGTTCGTAGCGTACAGACAACTATTGGTGCAACCGTAGGAGCTGGTTCTGTGCTCGCTCAACTTGATAATGCCAGTGAGTCAGCTGCAGTTCTTCAAGCACAAGGTGTGTATGAGGCTGCTGTTGCCGCACGGACCATTTCGAGTTTAGAGTCTCAAAATAGAAGTGGGACATTCGCAGAGGCACAAAGTGCTGCACAGACAACATATCGTTCTGCCTACACAGAACTCGATGGAATACTTGAAAACGATGTGGACACGTTTTTTGGCGAGATCACCCCCATAGGTCCGCGACTTCTCATTAACCCAGGACCTACACAAAGACTCTCTGAACGACGTGCAGAGATTTCTGTTTCTATGAAAAAGTGGCGCGAAGGACTCACCGCATCACAAACGAGAGATCCTGAGGCACTTTTAAACGAAGCAACTGCACAGACACAAACGGCGTATATTTTTCTTACCGATCTTGCAATAGCTGCAAATAAAATAGATTCCAGGGCGACTGCAGAACAACTAGTAAGCCTTGCAAGCGCACGCGCTGATGTCAACACTCTCCTCACAACGCTCTCTTCTGCACGAGACTCTTACAATACAAAAAAGACATCTGCACAAACCATGACTCAGGACTCCGGTCAGGGCACGGCAACTGCACAGGCGAATGTAAAGCAGGCGCTTGGAGCACTCAGAGGTGCACAAGCGATACTTGAGAAGACCCTACTTCGCGCGCCCATAGGAGGAACGGTGAACTTTCTTCCGATACGTGTGGGAGACTATATAACTTCATTTACCCACGTTGCAACCGTAGCGCAAAACGGCGCACTTGAAGTTGTTGCGTATGTGTCTGAAGCAGACAGACAAAATCTCGCCGTAGGTATGCCTGTTCTTATTGATGAAAAAAGTAATGGTGTCATAACATCCATAGCTCCCGCACTTGACCCATCTCGAAAGCAGATAGAAGTTCACCTCGCCGTAGTTGGAAAAACTGATCTAGTAAACGGAACTTCCGTGCATATAACGCTACCCATAGATACTTCGACAAAAGTCTCCACAATTCCTTCAACACTTACGCTTCCGCTGACTACAGTGAAACTCCGCGGAGACGAACGTATCGTCTTTGGAGTAAGTCCTGAGGGTAAACTGGTGAGCTATCCAGTAACCATAGGTATCGTGCGTGGAGAGATGATTGAGATAACAAGTCCTCTGGACACTGCCCTCATTATTGTGACTGATGCGAGAGGACTTTCAGAAGGTGAAAAAGTCGTCATTGCTCCAGAAACACCTTAGACTGTCTAGCGTATCCGCACGTAAAAACTATGACCACCTTCTGGAATTTTTTCCTAAAAAAAGACCACTTCACGTTCTTTCTCATAGCTGTTCTTGTTGTTGGTGGCGTGTTCTCCCTCATTGCAATACCAAAAGAGTCCTCCCCAGAGGTCGCTATTCCTGTCGGCGTTGTTGCCACAGCACTTCCGGGAGCATCCAGTGAAGATGTCGAGCGTTTGGTAACAAATAAAATTGAAGACCAAGTGCTTGGATTAGAGCGCGTTTCAAAAGTAACCTCTGTCTCAGCGGAAGGTATCTCTATTGTTACGGTTGAGTTTGATGCCAGTGCGAATATCGAAAAATCAATACAGTTACTCAAAGATGAGGTGGATGAGGCAAGGTCTGAGCTTCCTGCGGAAGTAGTGGACCCTACCGTTACCGATGTAAATTTCGCAGATCAGCCAATCATAATTGCTTCCATTTCTGGAGAACTTGCACCTGCAGAACTTACAAAACTGGGCACCACCCTACAAGACGAATTGAAAAGAATACCCGGGGTGTCCAAGGTAGAACTCTCTGGAGTACGCGAACGACAAGTACAAGTAGTTATTGAGCAAACAAAGCTCCGTCAGTACAACCTCTCGGTTTCTGATATTACAAATGCAATAAAAGCTTCAGGACTTGCCGCTCCCATAGGATCTATCTCTGTGAGTGACGTGCGCTACGCAGTACGACTTGAAGCGGGAGTAACGACACCGGAAGAGGTCGGGGCTATTGCGCTTTCTGGTCCTGGAGGAACAGTGCTTCACGTGCGAGATGTAGCTAATGTCGTAAACGGTCTTGAAGACCCAACGACTTTCTCTAGAGTATCTGTTGCGGGAAGTCCTTCAAAACCGGCACTTACTCTTTCTGTGTATAAAAATCGCGGGGGAAATATTATAGATGTAGGTACAGCAGTTACAGAGAGACTCGATACACTTCAAGCATCTACTCTTTCAGGTACCAAGTATGTCGTCTCCTATGACGCCTCAAATGACGTGAAGAAAGACCTTTATAATCTCACCCGTGCAGGAATAGAGACGATTATACTCGTAATGATTATTCTCTATTTCACGCTTGGTCCGCGAGAATCCATTGTTGCGGCACTATCAGTACCTCTCTCTTTTCTCATTGCCTTTATCGGTCTGTACACCGCCGACAATACCATAAACTTCATATCGCTATTCTCACTTATTCTGGCTATTGGTATTCTTGTTGACCTCGGTATTGTGGTTGTCGAAGCGTTCCACACGCACTTGCGCGAATCCCAAAAACCTCGAGAAGCAGCACTCGCTTCAATTCGAGAGTACGCCTGGCCACTTATTGCCGGAACATTCACGACAATTGCCGTGTTCTTCCCACTTTTCTTCCTCTCAGGAATCGTAGGTAAGTTTATCGCTGGTATTCCTTTTACGGTGATTTTTGTACTTATCGCCTCCATATTCGTTGCGCTTGGACTGGTCCCCCTTATCTCTGTCTATGCAGTACATGAAAGTCACTCATCTATGGGAACCCGTCAGGAGGCTATCAACATCCGAACACGAACGGCATATGTAAAGTTCCTTCAAGGTTTTCTTGGAAATAAGAAGAAAGAAAAACAGTTCTTGGTTGGAATGATTGTTCTATTTCTTATTTCTCTTACCCTTCCCTTTATTGGAGTCGTGAAGGTGGTGTTCTTCCCTGGAGAGGACTCTGATCTCATTTACCTTGAAGTTGAGGAGCCACAAGGCAGCGGACTTGCAACTACAGATATTGCTGTACGCGAGATTGAAGAACTTCTCTACGATGACACGCGCATAAGCTCCTTCGTAAGCGGGGTCGGATCAGGAAGTGCCTTTAGTCAAAACGTATCAAATGGAAGTAACATTGCAAACATCACCATAAACCTTACAAAGGGACACAAACAAACTGGTGCGGAAATAGTGAGCACACTGCAAGAAGAGATTACGGAACACACGAGGAGAAATGTTCGTGTCTCGGAACTTTCCGGTGGACCGCCCTCTGGTGCACCTGTTGAAGTTACTTTTTCTGGAAACGATAGTGCGAAACTCAGTACCATTGTAGAGCGCGCTGCGCAAATTCTCGCAGACATCCCTGGAACAACAAACATCGTAACAAGTACAAAAGATGACGGCGCAGAATTTGTCGTGAGGCTCGATACTGCACGCGCAGCAGAACTTGGCGTGAGTGCGTTCACCGTTTCTGAAACACTCCGCACTGCCCTCTACGGTACCGAGGCGACCACTATTCGATCTGGTAACGACGACATTGAAGTGCACACCAAACTTGATCTTAATACAACTTACAAAGACCCCAGTGAAACTACCTATACCAGTATTGATTCAGTTCGAGACCTTACCGTTATAGGTAGTCGTGGACCAGTCCCCTTAAGCGCAATTGCAACAATAGAGTACACGTCAGCAAACAGTTCAGTACGACATGAGAATGGAACACGCGTCGCTAAAGTTACGAGTGGTGTCTCAAGTAGCGGAAACGCTCTTACGATTAGTAACGCCCTCGAAAAACGTATTCAGGAAGAAGGGCTTCCTGAGGAAGTTACGATGCGCGTCGGTGGTGATAATGAAGACGTTAACAAGTCTTTTGCAGAGATGGGTGTCGCGCTTATTGCAGGAGTAGCGCTTATGCTCGCAATCCTCATGCTTGAATTTAATTCACTTCGTCAATCAGCATACTTGCTTTCTATTATTCCTCTTTCTCTTACCGGAGTGTTTTTCGGACTCATGGTAACGCGCCAGCCGCTTTCCTTCCCATCGATGCTCGGAGTAATTGCTCTTTCGGGAGTTATTGTTAATCACGCCATACTTCTGATGGACTCTATCTCGAGAATAGGACGCTCACACCCCGACCAAACACTCAAAGACACGGTGATAGAAGCTTGTGCAACTCGTCTACGTCCGATACTTCTCACCACTGTCGTTACGGTTGCTGGTATGGTTCCCCTTTCTTTTGTTTCTAGTCTATGGGGACCTCTTGCCTTTGCGGTCATGTTTGGACTTGCCTTCTCACTCTTGCTTACGCTCGTGCTTATACCAGTGCTCTATACTCGGTGGCCAGGAAAGAGAGTGTTGCGCCAATTCGAAAATCGAAATAGGTAGAACTTACTCTTATGTCCAGTAATCAAGGCGTTGTCTTGGCTTGAAAAGTTATCCCCATTTTTCTCGTAGGTGCGCGATTCTAATAATTGAATTGGTATGCTGAGCATACTCATGAAGGCGCTGGTTGTTGATGATGAGGAAGGGATACGGGAAATCCTTGCGCAAAATCTGCGTATGCGTTGCTTTGTGGTCGATACTGCAAACGACGGTACGGATGGTTCGTACCTAGCTCGAACAAATCAGTACGATATTATCCTTCTCGACAACATGCTTCCCGAAAAGACTGGCATACAAATATGTAAAGAAATTCGTCTAGCTGGACGCACGACTCCCATCATCGTTCTTTCCGTACTTACCGATACCTGGAGAAAAGTTGACCTTTTAAATGCTGGTGCAGATGACTATGTAGTAAAACCCTTTGCGTTTGAAGAAATTATGGCCCGAATTTATGCAGTGCTTCGAAGACCTGCAGATATTGGGAGAGAGCTACTTTCCATTGACGATTTAACACTAAACACCGTATCGCAACGTGTGGAGCGTAACTCAACGCATATTCACGTAACCCGCAAAGAGTTTATGCTTCTCGAGTATCTGATGCGAAACGAAGGCGTTGTCCTCTCTCGAGGAATGATTCTTGAGAGACTCTGGGATCGTTCTAAAGATCCGTTTTCAAATACCATAGATGCGCATATACGCAGTTTGCGTCGAAAGGTTGATCTTCCTGGATCTCCAAGACTCATTCATACGGTCTGTGGTAGAGGATATAAAGTCGATAGAATGTAACGACTCACGTCGAGCTTGATTTCTAGATTCTTTACAAGTACTTCCCTATATCATGCCTGCGCCGGTGTATGGGGAACTCTGCCACGCATTACAAAACCCGCTCTTTGTGTTGCAGAGTACCCTAGACGCTCTTGAGCGTTCTGCAACTGATGATTCTACGATACTTTACAAGATAATGCGCAAAAGCATTGCTGATATTTCGACGCGCATACAAGAGCTCCTCGAGTCTCCTGCTTTCATAGCTGAGCAGGATACAGCTCCTGCTGAAACGTTTACACTCGGCACTCACGTGTTCGAGATTATAGAGTACGTACGAACAGTGGCTCAAGAACACAGCATTCAGATATATGTATGCGTCGAGGAACATGTCATGTTTTTCGGAAATAAAAGGCGTATTGAGGAACTGCTTACAAATCTTCTGAGCAATTCCATCCGTCATACAAAAGATGCATCCATTCGCAGAATAACGGTAGCGGTAAGACAAACAGTTCTTGGTACTACGTTACTAGTAAAAGATACTGGCAGCGGTATAACATCCGAACATCTTCCGCATGTCTTTCAGAGATCTTACTCTACGAATACCTCAGGCCGTAAGGGACACGGACTTGGTCTGTCCATCGCAAAAAAGATTGTGGAGGAGCATGGTGGACTCATCTCCATAATGAGTCCTGGTATGAACGGAACGTTTGTATCAATCCGATTTCCGCATCGGCAGTAGCATCTTCTGTTCTCGAGTCAGTTTTTTAATTGCTATTTCCCGTTTAAGTGCTTCACTTTTTGTGTTGAAGTCTTCTGTATAAAAAAGCTTTACTGGACGACGTGGCTTTGTATACCTTGCACCTTTCGCGGAGGTGTTGTGTTCGAGTACTCTGCGCTTCACGTCCGTAGTTATGCCAGTATAGAGTGTTCCATCAGCACATTCTAGAATATAGATGCTGTAATCTTTTTTCTTCATACTCTATAAAGTAGTCCCAAAAACTTCTTGATACAAGGCACGAAGGAGGAACGAAATGAGGTGTACGAATAGTACATTGAATGAGTACCGGAATGAGAAACGCAATAGCTAGGAGTTTTTGGGACTACTTCTCCAAGTCGAGAATGTCGTCAACACGTATCTTTTCCACAAAATCTGCAACGTGACTCACGAGTACCATCGCTCCCTCATAGGAGTCGAGTGCCTTGGCAATGACGGGAATGTGCCTAAAGTTTATATGATTTGTCGGTTCATCGAGTATAAGCAGTCCCGGGCGAAGCAGTACCAGCTGCGCAAAGGCAACCAGTCCTTTCTGTCCCTCTGAAAGCGCTCCTATCTTTTTTTCAATAGTGGCACCGGTAAGAATAAATCCTGCAGCAACTGCGCGCATCTTTTCTTCCTCCGGTTTTGCCATCACACTCATAAGTGCCTGACGCACCGTGTGCTCAAAGTTAAGGGTAGAAAAATCTTGGCGATAGTACCCTACACGGACGCCTTTAGTAATTGATGCACCTTTTGCTTCTCCTTTGGCAAGTGCCTCGAGGAGTGTACTTTTTCCAATACCATTAGGTCCTTTGAGTTGCAGGTGTTGTTTCTTTCGCAGATCAATTTGTGCGGTGTGTTCAACTGGCTTGTGGGTCTTTGGATGCATTGTGGTAAATGAATCTATGCGAAGCACCGTTCCCACCAGCTCATCCTGCACAGGAATAACAAACTGTCGAATGGTTTTGTCCTCTTTTCGTACCTCTACCTTGTCTTCTTCCATCTCCTCTATCTCGGTACGCATTTTCTTTGCAACCACACGCATTTTCCCTCCTTTTTGCGCAAAAAAGTTAGCCTTGTCTTTATTGTCTTGTATTTTCTTTTCAAGCTGTGCGTTCTTTCTGTTTTCTTTTTCTATACGCAGTGATATTTCTTTGAGAAGGTCATAGTAGTTTCCGGTATACTGCTCTACCTTTTTTGTGTGTACGTCTAGATACAGGACTCCCTCGGTAAATGAGTTCAAAAACTCCGCATCGTGAGAAATGACGAGGCACGTTTTTTGATAGTCTTTCAGAAAGTCGGTGAGGTGTCTTATACCAGAGACGTCGAGATTGTTAGTCGGCTCATCCAAAAGAAGTATGTCGGGATTTTGTATGAGTGCACCGGCAAGAAGTAGGCGTGCTTGTTGTCCTCCAGAAAACGTCGAGAGGATGCGCTCGTGGGGAGCATGGAGATTTACCACGTCGAGTACTGCTTCTATTTTAGGGTCGATATCATATACCTTTTCGCTAAATCTACTTTCAAAAAACTCCCGTATCGAAAGTGTGCGCTCGGAAGGTGTAAGGACCTGGTGCGCCATTGCAATACTTTGCCCAGGTAAAGTCTGTATCTTACCGTCCTCAACCTTATTTGCTCCTGTTATGAGCTTAAAAAGCGTACTTTTCCCAGCACCATTTTGCCCCATGACCGTTACCTTCATACCGCGACGCACCGAAAAGTCCACCTCTGTAAGAATTGGGTGGTTGTGACCAAAGCTAAACGATACGTTTTCAAAACGTATCGCCATCACTGCGGGACCACCGCCGTTACTTTTATCTTCCCTTGCCATTGTTTCCACCTTATCGTAAAAAGCGTTATTTCACAACAAAAAGACAGCTGTTTCTTCTCTTATTCTTTGAAACAAGGTTGCCGTGATTAAGAAGTTTAGAAGTACCAAAAGGAGAGAAAGTTCGTTATACACGAACACTCACTAATCCCCATAAAGTTTCAGCAAAAATAGACTATTATAAGGAAAGTATGAGCTTGCTTTCTAATGCATACAGTGAAGATCGTCCGTGGGGCTCGTTCGAGCGATTTACCCTAAACGAGCCGACAACGGTGAAGATAGTTCGTGTGGATGCAGGAAAAAAGATCTCACTTCAACGGCACGCGGAGCGTGCCGAGTTCTGGCGAGTCATTGAAGGAAGTGGCACTGCTTACATTGCTGACGAAGAGCGTGAAATTGTACTCGACGATACTGTAGAAATACCCAAGGGCGCTCTTCACAGACTCTCGGGAGGACCGATGGGAATATCTGTACTTGAAATAGCGTTTGGAGAGTTCGATGAGAACGACATAGAGCGATTAGCAGATGACTTTGGACGAGCCTAGACATGCTTGCACTCGAGTTATTTATTTTACTTAGCGGACTTACTCTTGCTCTTGTAACGACGGGTATTTTTGTCGTTGCCCTTGTACGGCTCCTTCAGTCTCCACAGTTTCGTAAAAAAGTAAGGGCGCTTGCAGAGCTTTTTAGACTTACTCGTGCAGAAATAAATCCGGTTATTTCAAGAAGCTCGTACGACTGGGAAGCGGCAGGTGTCTTAAATCCCGCAGCCGTTGAGGTTGGCGGGCTGGTGCATCTCTTTTACCGCGCTATAGGAAATGATGGAGTATCTCGAGTAGGTTACGCATCCTCAAGTGACGGAGTACATTTTGACGATCGTCTTCCCTATCCTGTGTTTATGCTTGATCAAGAAGCGGTAGACCCATCGAAACGAATTGAAACACTCAAAAAGAACCCTGGTTTAGTTGCCTCTGGAGGAAGTTGGGTCGGCGTAGAGGATCCGCGCGCTGTCGTTATAGAAAATAAAGTGTATCTTTCCTTTTCTGCTTTTACTAGTTGGGACTCGCTTCGTATTGGCGTCATCTCCATAGATATAGAGGATCTACTCAAGAAACGCTGGAAATGGTCGCGTCCCATATTTCTATCTGCCCAAAATCAAGTACACAAAAACTGGGTTATATTCCCTGAAAAAATTAAAGGAAAGTTCGCAGTTCTCCACGGTTTTGAAGGTGGTTCTCGTAACACTGCGTGCATAGAATACCTAGATACACTTGAAGTAGAGCCTGCATCATATATACAAAGCAGTATCGAGTTTAGAGACGACCTCGATGACTCCGTATGGGACTCGAAAGTTCGTGGTGCAGGCCCACCACCGTTAAAAACCCCAAAGGGTTGGCTGGTACTCTATCATGCAAATGACTCTCGTGAACCACATCGCTACAAGATAGGTGCCTTGTTATTGGATCTTGAGGATCCTTCAAAGGTCATTGCCCGTTCCCCTGAACCAATACTCTCACCGGACGCCTACTATGAAAACGACGGGAAACCTGGAGTAGTGTACGCCTGTGGTGCCCTCGTGCGAGATGGCATACTTCGAGTGTATTATGGGGGCGGCGATATGGTTGTCTGTACCGCATCAGTACCACTCGACACGTTTCTTGAACAACTAGCCAAACAGGAAACTCCTACATTTGGAGGCGACGTGGTAAAAATGTAAGTATGCTCGTTGTTCAAAGATCTCCCAAAAATCCGATACTCTCTCCACTTCCTTCTCACGCATGGGAGCGTATTGGCACTTTTAACCCCTCGCCACTACAGGAGGGCGAAACAACTCATCTGTACTATCGGGCTCTTTCAGAACCAGATGCACTACGCACCCCAGACAGAGGATTTTCGACTATCGGATACGCACAGCAAAAAAGTGGAGGAGATTTTGAAGATAGACAACAAGTTATTGCGCCTTCAGAATCCTTTGATCAATACGGTTGTGAAGACCCCCGAGCGACTTTCTTTGAAGGAAAATATTATGTCTTTTATACTGCGCTTGGTGGCTACCCGTTTGCAGCGAGCAATATTAAAGTCGCCGTTGCTATTGGGGACTCACCCACAAAACTCTCTGAGAAACACCTCGTAACACCTTTTAATGCAAAAGCTGCAACGCTCTTCCCAAAACGTATTAACGGAGATGTTGTTCTCCTGCTAACTGCGCACACTGATTGGACAGAAGATCATCCGCGACCAACGATAGCAATTGCAAGATCAAAACGTATTGAAGACTTTTGGAGTGAAGATTTTTGGAAAACGTGGCAAGAAAACCTTCCTCTATACGCACTACCTGACGTAAGACGACATGACAGTGAACATATGGAAGTCGCTTCAACACCACTATACACGGATAGTGGGTGGCTTCTCATTTACTCTCATATTCAAAACTATTACGACGAAACACGACGGATATTTGGTATTGAGGCAGTACTGCTTGATCTGGAGAATCCGCAGACCATTCTCGGGAAGACGCTCCACCCATTTCTTGTCCCCGAAGAGTCTTATGAGCGCTATGGTCTCGTCTCAAATATTACCTTCCCTTCAGGAGCGCTTCTACGAGGAGACACTCTAGAAGTCTACTACGGTGGAGCGGACACCGTATGTGCGCTGGCTCGTCTCTCGTACAGAGATCTTCTTGACGCTATGACGGAAGAAAAACGAGAGAACTTTATGAAACGGCATGGGGATGAACCTATTATCGCGCCGATTCGCGAGCATGCGTGGGAATCTAGTGCTGTCTTTAACACTGCGGCAATTGATCTCGATGGCTCTGTCCACCTGCTCTATAGAGCCATGGGAAAAGACAATACTTCAGTGCTTGGATACGCTCGACTTGCGGACGGCGTTACCGTAGATGAAAGGCTCCCAGATCCCGTTTATGTACCGCGTGCATCTTTTGAACAAAAGCAGGGAAAACTAGATGGAAATTCTGGATGCGAAGATCCCCGTGTGAGCTGCATTGATGACACACTATATCTTTGCTATACCGCTTATGACGGCGTACACCCGACACGCGGTGCGCTTAGCATTATTTCAAAAGAAGATTTTATTGCAAAAAACTTTGCATGGTCTACGCCCTCCCTTCTTACTCCAGACAATACTAACGACAAAGATATTTGTGTCTTCGGAGAAAAGATTAACGGAAAAATAGTTCTCATGCACCGTATCGATCCGGTTATTTGCCTTGACCAATTTGATACTCTACCTTCCACACGAACAGTCGACCGATGTATTGAACTTATGGACGTACGTAAGGGTATGTGGGATTCCGTAAAAGTAGGTGCCGGCGCTCCACCGATTAAAATTCCCGAGGGTTGGCTCTTTATATATCATGCCGTAGGGGAAGATCACACCTATCGTCTTGGTGCCGCACTTCTTGACGAGAGCGGTACCACCATACTCGCACGAACTGCGCTTCCTATACTTTCTCCCATTCTTCCTTTTGAGAAAATTGGTATTGTGCCTAACGTGGTCTTCAGTTGTGGTGCCGTACTTCGAGAGGACACGTTGTTTGTCTACTATGGAGGTGCTGATACTGCTATAGGAGTTGCGACTATTTCAAAGTCCGTGCTTATCCAGAAACTCCTTCCTTCACTTTCCTCTTAACTTTTACCCATGCTTCCTCCACTTCTTGCCTTTGACCTTGATGGTACACTTGCCACCAGCAAGCAAGCTATTACTGAAGAGATTTCTGAACTTCTTCGGCGTCTGTTGGAACAAACCTGTGTCGCACTTATTTCCGGAGGAAAACTTTCTCAGCTTACGGTACAAGTTGTTGAGAAATTGCCCGAAGGGAGTAATCTTGGGAATTTCTACCTGCTTCCAACCTCAGGCGCAGCCTTATATACTTATGGAGGAAACGGCTGGACCGCTGTCTATGAAGAAAAGCTTACTGATGAAGAATGTGTGCGTATAGAAAACGCCATTAAGAAAGCCTTACAAGAAACGGCACTACTTGGACCTTCTGACGAAGTCTACGGAGAGAGGGTGGAGCGACGAGGAACACAAGTAACATTCTCGGCACTTGGTCAACAAGCACCTGTTGAAGCAAAGGCATTGTGGGACCCAACCCACGAAAAACGACAGCGTATACAAGAAGTACTCTCTCCTCTTCTTCCAGAATTTGATGTCAAACAAGGAGGAATGACCACTATAGATATAACTCGAAAAGGTGTGAACAAAGCCTACGGCATGCGTAAGCTCTCAGAATACCTAAACATTCCTGTGCCGATGATGCTGTATGTTGGCGATGCGCTCTTCCCTGGCGGAAACGACTTCGTAGTTATAGAGACGGAGATACAAACGCATGCCGTTGCTGACCCTGCAGATACTGCACTGTATATCAAAAGTCTTTTAGAAAACCCGAGCTAATCCATAATTCTTCTTTGAACTTCTGTGTAAGTGCTATACTTATCTACATGAACAACATGCGAAATAGTAAAAACGTACGTATTGGTCTTATTCTCGTGCTTCTCGTTATTGCAGTGTATCTCTACCTTACTATTTAACACATAGATAAATTATGGATAAAACCGATCTAAAAGGTGTGGCTGACAAGGTACTTAACAAGGCAACCGACTACAGTGGTTCAAAAAGTCGAAAGGCGGGCAAGAGCATTCTTGCAGTTGTTATTGTCATACTTCTTGGTGCACTTGGGCTTGAGGCTACAAACAATGATTTTGACCTCGGAAAACTTATGAACGGCGCCTCAATGTCAGAGGCAAAGGTTATGCGCGATAAGGAGGGTAATGTGGTAACGAATGGTAGTGGTAAGGCAACTGATGAATATAACTGTACTGATTTTACAACACAACCACAAGCACAGCGTTTCTTTACTAACGCAGGAGGAGTAGGTAAAGACACAAACAGACTCGACGGAAACAGTGACGGTATTGCTTGTCAGGATCTTCCAAAAGGAACACCCTGATTTCTAGAAACTTTTTATTGTAGAGGAACGTCAAGATCGACTTCTTGCGACTTTGAACATTTCCGACCATTACTCAAATGTGCTGACGGCTCGTTTATTGGTCGAGAAATCTATCCATCCACGCATCTAGGCGTTCCACTTTTTGCTGTACATGAGGATATTTTTGAGTATGTTTTTTAACCCAATCACGGGTGGCCGGTGAAAACGGAGAGATGAGAATGAGTCCGATACCGAGGAAAAGGAATCCTTGGAGAAACGGAAGGACAAGTCCAAGAAGGCCCAGAAAGAGACAGCTCACTCCAAGAAAAAGTATTAGTGCTTTCTTACTTTTTTGTTTCATAATATTACTGGAACTGAATAAATAGGGGTTGTGGCGAAAGCTTCAAAAGCTCCTGTGGCGTAAGGATGCGAGTACTTGGAGGTTTCAAGTCATTTTTATAAAAGAGTTTAAATCCGGTAAACTGAACCGGCCGGTCTGCAACAAAACGCTGATAGGTATTGAGCTTCTTTGCGGGAGAGCCCCATCCATCCATGTCCATGAGAATTTGTACTTCGGGAAGCGGTTTTATTAGTTTGTCGTTCGTTACCATATTTTGGGTAAACCGATGGATAACAAGTACCTTCGGTGGAAGATTGTTCTCTCGAACGAGCGTTGCCATATAGTTAGATACGTAATTAATCTCCGATGCATCAAAACTACCAATGACTGTTCCCGGCTTTGCTCCACCTCGCATCGAAAATTCCGGATCAAGTGCGAGGTGTACTTGCGGAAGCTTTAGATACGGCGCGAGGAGTGGAAGTTCCGTGCGAATGTCGCTTAATCCTATTTGCATTTCAAGTATCACAATACCGTTTGCTTTTTTTGCCGTGTCCAGTGCTATTTGTATTTGATCCGGAGGCATACGGAAACGATACATACCGTCACGTCCTGGCGACCCCTGCGCAGTAATCGCAATGTAGTCAATGGCGGGAACTACGGGCGTTGTCGGGTCTGCCGCTTCCCACTTAGCAACTTCAGCGCGAAGTTTCGCAAGCATGACATCTTCTGGATACTCACCCAATACGCCCATTTTTGTGGAATAAAAATTTCCGTAATATGCGATGATTCTCTTGAACGGAAGTATCGCACCGGCATTTGGGTACGGAGCTTTTACTGGCCACTTCTGTAGTGTCGTTGAAGACTGTGTTGAAGTGCCTACCGTTTGCGGTAGGTTCGCATTAGCAAGCATCTTTTTATCATATGCAACCCTATCGAATACGGGGACAGAGACTTCTTTGTTCTTTGTTACCTTCTTGGAGTTTCCGTCTGCTCGTGAGTAGTGAACTCCAAATAATTCACTAAATGTAAACGTGTAGACAACAAGGCACACAAAAATAAAGACTCCGCTCAAGAACAGATGTTTTTGTCTGTACTTTGTCGGTTCTTTTGAAGTATTTTGTATTGAGCGTCCGGAGAGTTTTGACATGGTCTGTATGTAAAAGATACCACGCTTGATATTACTATGGGACTACGTGCGAGCGCCCGTTTCCTTGGAAACGGGCGCTGTTTTCGTGATGTACGTGCAACGATTACTGCCTAGTCCGATACAATATGACCGTGGCGAAGAACGCTACGGCTGCCACGCGGCCCAATAAAGTCAGCGAGACGGTTCCGCCACGAGCGCGCATCAACCCAGCTCCCCGGCCTGCCGACGTGCAGAGCGACGCGTTCAAAGCGACGTCTTTCTTTTGGTTTGTATAGACAAATCGCAAGGACCTGAGGAACACGCGAATGCCCGCCACGCCAGAAGTGTCCGTCAACAACGCGTTGAGCTGGCGCGAGCGCCCTAGTCAATCTTGTAAGTCTCGAGAGTGTCTGAATAACTGCTATCGTGACAATTGTCAGAGCTGCGTTTAGGAAAATATTCGAGAAGTTGGGAATAATCAATGAAACGAGGGCACCGATTACTACAGTGAAGATCCATAGAGTTCTCATTATCATTCTCCCGAAGTTTGTGTAAGGTACAGGAACGCACCCTCCATCATCAAGCCTAACAGACTCTATTGAATTCTGCCAATACAGCTTGCTTTCGGCAACTATACGAGATGTAATATCAACAAAGAAAAATAGTTCTCCACTATAAGTACCGGAATACCAATAATAAAGTACCACTTTCGAGTTTTGTGACGAAACCCAAGCATGCTGATATATATACCTATGCCTCCTCCGATAGCCGCCATAAAAAATAACACCCCTTCCGGAATGCGCTCAGCACCCTGTTTCAAAGAATATCTCTTATCAAGCGCCATGAGAGTACCTGCCACGATATTCACCAAGACTAGTAGTATGAGAAGTACGCTTCTTTCTGTAACCATATTCTAAAGTGTAGTTCCTGCAGCAATTCCGACACCAAAAGTAATCGCCATTGCAAGTATTCCGCCCACAACCACTCGAAGAGTCGCGCGAGTTTTGTTTGCCCTCCCGATATGTGCGCTTACTGCACCAGTTATTGCGAGTGCAAAAAATACTGCGACAAAGGTAATACCAATACGTATAGACTCCGGGGAACATACCATTGCAACAACCGGTATAAGGGCTCCAAAAGTAAAGGCAACTGCTGAGGCAATAGCTGCATGGCTGGGACTCGTAAGTTCATTGGGATCAATACCCAGTTCCGCATCCACATGCGCTGCAAAGGCATCCTTTTCTGTAAGTTCAATCGCGACAGCACGTGCGGTTTCTTTGCTTAAACCTTTCTTTTCATATAAAAAAACTAGTTCTTCTAACTCTTCTTCTGGAAAATTTTCAAGTTCGTATTGTTCTTTTAAAAGCAAAGCTTTTTCAGTATCTCGTTGACTGCTTACCGAGACGTACTCACCAACTGCCATAGAAAGCGCACCTGCGACGAGTCCTGCGACGCCTGTAGTAAGTATAAGGCTCGTTGAGTTCGATGCTCCAGCAATACCCACAATAAGCGCTGCCACAGAAACAATACCGTCGTTTGCCCCAAGTACTGCAGCACGAAGCCAATTCATTCGTGAACTCTGGACATTATTTTCAGACTGATAATGAATGCTGGAGTCTTTGCTATCCATAGAAGCAATTATAGCAATTACCTCTTACAACGACCACATGCATTATTATTTCAAGTAGGAGTCAAAGTACACCGCGTGACAGGTATATCCACTCGGATTTTTTTGCAAATAATCCTGATGGTAGTCCTCTGCTTTATAGAAAGTATGGAATGGCTCCAATGTTGTAACGACGGGGTCTTTCCAACGTCTCGACTTGTTAACAATAGCAATAAACTCCTCCGCTTCCTTCATTTCTTCCTCGTTTGCATAAAAAACTGCAGAGCGATACGAAGTCCCTCTATCATTCCCTTGTTGATTTAATGTTGTGGGATTGTGCACACAAAAGAAATAGTCTAGAAGATCTCGATATGAAATACGCTCCGGGTTATACTCAATCTCAAGTGCTTCTGCGTGCCCGGTATGGTTATCGTATGTCGGATTCTCGTTTTCTCCTCCCGTATACCCTGTCTCCGTAGCAACAACACCAGGAACGCTTCGAAATAAGTCCTCGAGTCCCCAGAAACAGCCACCAGCAAACACTGCTTTTTTCGTCATACTTTTAAATAGTAAAATTAGGGTTATAAGTAAATCTATATGGCAAGTATATGCCTAATATATAGGAAATTATAGAGAACTTGTTATCCCCACCTACAAACAAAAGCGCCTTAAAAGACTGCTAGGATAAGGGCATTAACCTATCTTAGCCGTTTTCATGAAAAAAATCCCTATCACCTATCGTCAGTTGTTACTTCTTATGGCTGGTGTGTTTTTGGTAGTTGTAGTGGCGATACTTGGAATAAAAACTGATTTCTTCACTGAAGGACAACAAGCAGCGGTGACAACATGGACTACCTGTGCCCAAGAAGGTGAGATTTGTAAGGTTAGTGGCACAAAACAAGTTCGCTATGGAGCTAACGGAACCTTCGTTACCGAAACCGTTACTCATAATGTAGAGTGCAACAGTAGCGTATTTGGAGACCCTCTCAAGGGTGTATTTAAACACTGTGAGGTTGGTATATCCAGTGATTCGACTTCTACTACTGGAGATTCCACCCCATACTCCACTATCCTAGACAACTCAGACTCTTCCCACACGAGAAGAGACGGAGGAAAGTGGGAGGAAAATACAAGCCCCACAGGATATTATGGCCCCAACTTCTACACAGAATGGCTCGACACAACAAAGAAGTTCACCTTTTTCACCACACTTCCCACAGATGGTGTCTATCGAGTATCCGCACGCTGGATTAGTAATGAAAAGTATGCAAGTGACGTTCTCGTGACCACGACGCATACAAATGGCTCTGCGCAAAGGCATATTAGCCAACGTAGTGGAGGAAGTGATTGGAATGTGCTTGGAGAGTATAGTTTTCAAGCTTCAAAAGAAGCGAGTGTTAGCTTTACTGGATCTGCAGGTACTCAGGCTAATATGTCTGTGGATGCGGTGAGATTTGAGAGAGTTAGTAAGGTTGTGACACTTCCACCGACACCGGTGCCTGAACCTACTCCCACACCAACTCCGACCCCTACTCCAGCACCCGTTCCTGCCCCTACACCTACTCCAAGCACCCTTTCCGGTGTCGTTTCTGAGGGCGACTCAATCTCTATCTTTTGGGGTGGTAATCATACTGGTATTTATGCAGCAGCTAATCCAACTGTAAAGTTCAAGGGGTTAGCGGTTGGAGGTTCAACCCTAAACAACCTGAAATCTCGCATAACGGCAGCGGTAGCGGCAAAACCTAAGGTGTTCACCGTCTTTATTGGTGCAAACGACCTAACTGGGTATCCATCTTCTCAAGCTTTTACCAACGCCCTGTTTGCGTACGTCGGACAAGTGCGTGATACCGGCGCAAAGGTAGCAGTCGCAACGATTCTTCCACAACAATCTCCAGCAGCCCCTGGAAATAACGCCCTACACAACACACGTCGTGTAGAAGCTAATGCAATTATTCGCGCAGCAGTTGGGACCAAGATAGATGCAGTAATTGACTTTGCTGCTGATCCTGTCATGGGACCTGATACTGCAGCATCTAATAAATCACTCTACAGCGATGGTGTTCACCCAACTGATGGAACACAGGGTGTTGGAGAAGGTGGTCAAGCTAAGCTCGCTCGAATATATGGTCCAGTGGTAAAGGCCTTACTCGCCGGAACTCCTGTACCTGCGCCTACCCCTACTCCAGCACCTACTCCAACGCCAACACCTACTCCAACCCCCACACCAACTCCTACCCCTACTCCAGCACCCGCTCCGACACCGTCAAGTTTCCCTATCATCTCATCAAACTTTGACATCAATACGGAACTAGTCCCTTCGTGGGGAACTGGAGTCATCCCAGCCAGCGCAAAACCTGACGTCGTTGGTGCCTTCCGTTTCATCTGCAACCCTAGCCATATCGCGTACGACGACCCAATCGTCTACCCTGGACAGTCTGGAAAGTCCCATCTGCATCAGTTCTTCGGGAACACTGGTGTAAATGCCAATTCAACCTATTCGAGCTTGCGAACTTCAGGAAATAGTACCTGTAATAGTCCTCTTAATCGCTCAGGTTACTGGATTCCAGCTATGCTAGACGGCAAAGGTAGTGTTGTAAAGCCTGATTACGTCAGTATTTACTATAAACGACGTCCAAACACCGACCCTCTCTGTACAAAAATCGGTGCCAAGGGTTGTGTAGATATTCCTCGCGGCCTGCGTTTTGTGTTCGGTTACGACATGTTGAGTGGCACAGCCCCTACCGGAGCCGGCTACTTCAACTGTACAGGTAATGGAGCAGTGTCTGGACACTACAAAAATATTACTGAGGCACGAAAATTCTGTCCAGCAGGAGGAACTCAAATTGGTGCCATAATTAATGCTCCAGAGTGTTGGGACGGAGTCAATCTCGACAGTGCCAATCACCGCTCTCACGTCGCTTACTCAGCATACATAGGTCAATCTTATGCTCAGTGTCCAGCGACCCACCCTTACGTTATACCAACCTTCACCCTCGGCGCTTGGTATACTACTGATGCAAACCTCCCGACCTGGCAGCTATCTTCCGATGCTATGCCTGGTATGTCGACAGTCCCCCCTGGCACCACGCTTCACGCTGACTGGTTTGGTGCTTGGGATGATACCGTTCTTAAAATGTGGCACGATAACTGTATAAACAAGTTACTTAACTGCTCCGGTGGCGACCTTGGTAACGGTAAACAAATGAAGATGTTCTCTGGCTTCAAGTGGCTTGCAAGTCCACGCCTCGTTCCTATTCCAGCACGCCCTCAATAGCCAGTCCTACACGTTTATAAAAACGTCCTAGACATTCGAGCCGGCAACATATCCCGTAGTCCAACATAACTGAAGAGAGTACCCCCCTGAGGGGCGCGCTATGTGAAGAAGATCTCCAATAATATACAAGTTATCGAACTTCTTCGAACACATTGTGCGCGTGTCAATCTCTTGAAGAGGCACACCACCGTCTGCGACAACTGCCCTATCGAACCCCATGAGTGCTTCTACCGTAAGCGAGAGATTCTTTAGTAGACCGGCAAGAATACGTCGTTCTTCTTTACGGATACTGTGAACTTTTGTATTTGGATCAATGGAGGGTACGAGCGTGAGTAGTACATCACCCATACCTGCGGGGACCAGTTCTTTAAACGCTGTGCGCAGTAGTTTGTTCTTGTGTGAGTCAAATACTTCAGTTATATGCTTGTCGAGTATGCCAAGGTCCATTTCAGGGTACAGGTCTACACATATCGTTACTTCTCCTTCGTGGAGATAGTCTGCAACCTTGCCTGCAAGATTTAAAACAGTTGGTCCTGAGATACCAAAGTGGGTACAGAGTACCGTTCCAGTTTTTGTCAGTCTTTTTTTACCCTCCACGTACAGTGTTATTTTCGCATCGAAGATACTCTTACCGGAAAGTTTCTTTACCCACGCCTCGCGTACCTTTAGTGGAACGATAGTTGGTGTTGGCTGTTTTACAGTGTGCCCAAGATGCGCGAGCCAGTTGAACCCGTCTCCCGTCGAGCCTGTTTCTGGATGTGAAAGTCCACCCGTCGCAAGAACATATGAGTGTGCGGTGAATTCCCCGTCAGCAGTTACCACCTTCTCTACCTTTCCGTCTCTCCCCACGACCTCTTTCACCCTCACTCCCCGTAGAACATGTACGTTCCCACGAGCCATATACTCTTCAAGAACACGCACCACATCAGTAGCACTATCGCTTAGCGGAAATGCACGATTACGTGATTCTATCTTGAGTTCTAAATCTTGAGACTCAAAAAACGCACTTGCATCCAACATGCCAAACTGCGCAAAGGCACTGTAGAGAAACTGTTCGCCAGCGCCATAGTGTGCGAGCAGTTTCTTCTCGTCTTGCTCTGCGTTAAGGATATTACATCTGCCGCCACCCGATATGCGTAGTTTCTCACCCAAACGTTTATTTCGTTCAAGCAAGAGGACTCGTTTTCCGCGCACAGCTGCAACTCCTGCAGCCATCATTCCGGCGGCTCCGCCGCCGATGACTATTACATCGTATGTTTGAGTATTTTTCACGCAAGCTTACTGACCAGTTGCAGCGCGTGTCATGTATTTTTTGGTGAGGTACAGCGCAAATACAGTGACCAGCAGCAAAATACTGTTGTCCGCATGTCCGTACACATTTATATCAAGAAATCCCGTAACATACCCTAGGCCAATTAAAACCAATATAATGGGGAGTAGGAGTACGACTATTGGGAAAGTGAGGCTTATCATTCGATACAAAAAGTCCTCATTATCCCCTTCTTTGTTTGCAGTATAAGCAATATAGAAAGTAAGCAATTCTCCAAAGACAAAGATGAGCTGATAAAAGAACTCCACGAAAGGTGAGCTGTATACACTTGGGTAGAAAGTATCTCCCGCTATGGCAAGAACGTATCCTCCAACAAAAACAACGCTGTAAAACCAGAACTCCTTCTTACCGATTTTGTTGAGACGAAGATCGTCTGCCATCTTTCGTGGGTTAAATGCTCGCATGGTATGTTTCTTTACGTCTAATATATAAAGACTACCGCACGCCTTACTAAAGAACAAACATGCTATACAATAGGTCCTATGACTATCCTTGAGGCACTTATCCTTGGTGTGATTGAAGGTATTACTGAGTTTTTGCCTATTTCTTCAACCGGACACCTTATACTCGGAAGTTATCTCTTGGGAATTCCAGATACAGCTTTCCTAAAGAGCTTTGAGATAGCTATACAGCTTGGAGCGATAGGCGCGGTAGCTGTTCTCTATTGGCGTTCATTCCTTTCTCCTTCCGTGCTTAAAAAGCTTTTCTGCGGTTTTTTGCCAACGGCAATTATTGGACTTCTATTATATCCGTATGTAAAGGGACATCTCCTTGGAAACGAACTTGTGGTCGTAAGTATGCTTGCATTTGGTGGTGTGCTCCTCATACTCTTTGAACTTTTTCATAACGAGCAAGAAACACACATAAAAAGAATCGAGGATATTTCTTACCTGCAAGCATGTGGTGTTGGGCTTTTTCAGAGCCTTGCCCTCGTGCCCGGAGTCTCGCGCTCCGCAGCCACAATTACCGGCGGGCTTCTGCTGGGACTTGGACGCGTCGCCGTTGTAGAGTTTTCATTCCTTCTTGCTGTACCCACTATGACTGTCGCTACTGGGTATGACATCTTGAAAAACTATACCCTCTTTACTCTCGACAGCGTGCCCATACTTCTTGTGGGTTTTGTAACTGCCTTTGTTGTAGCGCTTTTTGCAGTGAAGTTTCTTCTACGTTTTATAAAGAACCACACGTTCATACCCTTTGGTATCTACCGAATCATTCTTGCTACGCTGTTTTTCTTCTTAGTTCTCTAGAAAGAAATATAAGGAACTCTTTTTCTAGAGACCTAAAAACCGGCAGACTATCGCGTTACCGTTACCCACGTCGCAAGACGGAAGGTGCGACCTTTTTCATCCTTGAGACTGAGTATCTGTGGGTATTTGCCTGGTTTGCTATAGGTGTGAAGAAATACGGCGTAGGAACCGAGGTATAGTGGTACCGCTCTGTGTACGCTTTTTGATGGGTCAGTAGCAATCTTCTCATCTCCCCAACTCGCTACACCGACAAACGAGCCCCCTACAGAGTCAGGAGTTACTTTAATTACCCAAGCGCCTACCGTTCCCTTTTTGAGTGTTTGAGGAGTATAAAATCCTTCTGTGTTAAGTTTTTGGGTTGTAGTAACAATGCTACTACTAGAAGAAGCGGTAAGCCCTGCATGAGCCACAGAGCCTGTGGAGGGGGTTATAAGTACGAGGGAGAGTAATAGGGATAGGAATACGTATGGTTTCATATTAACTAGTATACCTTGAGTGGGTATACTTTGGCGACTCCTGTAAAAACACCTTAAGAGTCCTTGTCTTGTGCAACGAGTGCGCACGCTTTTTGAAGTACTGGTAAAATACGCTGTGCAATACGTGCATATCCGCTAGCATTTGGATGTACCGCATCACTCATAAACTCCGGCTTTGCGATAACTCCCGAAAGGACGTTTGAGACAAAAAGCACGTCCTTTTCTTCTGCTATTTCTTCAAACATATCTTGAAAACGGTCAGAAAGGAGTCCGCCACGCACCCCAAGCAAAATAACCTCCACGTCCTCGCGTTTGAGTGTTTCCATGATAGCTGCAAGGTTTTCTCTCGTCGTTTCAATAGGAACCTTCTGAAGGGCGTCGTTTCCACCAAGAAGAAGCAGTACGATGTCCGGTTAGGTATCCAACACTGAGGTTAGGCGCGCACGACCTTGTGTGGTGGTATCTCCACTTACACCAAGGTTTTCTATGGGGACACCACTCTCTCTTGCAAGAACAGCAACGAGATTTGTCTCTGTATCGGCGCCCACACCTGCAATAAGACTATCTCCAAAAGCAACAACTTTTGGCGGAGGGACAACCTCCGCACAAGACACCTCACTTCCCTTTTTAAGAAAGAAAACAACGCCCAAGCCACCAACTAAAACTACCGAACCTGCTATGACCCACCATTTCATATCGTCATCGTATCACGTTTGTTTTTGGATTTGGTGCAAAAAGTTTTTGACCCGTTATATGAACTTGACCGAAAAGTTATACATTCCCATTGCACATACTCCTTGGAGTGTCCCTTGTGCTGACTCTGCAGATATTTTAACCTCAGTAACGCCAGTTGCATCTAGGTTCTTTCGGAAACTGAGGCTCGGAATGGTTACCGCAGACGAACAATCATAGGTTCCATTGGTTTTCAGACGAATAACAGTAGGTACGCCTGCCTTGGCAGTGCTGAGCTTTGGCGAATAACCGCCTTTGGCGTTTATCTCGATTATTTGTTTCTCTCCCTCCATCGAAACGTTCTGGACCACTTGAGTAGTAGCATCAGATTTCTGACCCATGGCTACTGCTCCACCAATTATAACAACGGCGAGAAGTAGAGAGGCAATAAGAGGTAATTTCTTCATATCTTTATTATAGATTAAAAAGCGGCGAAATGAGACCTACAGCGACTAAACTACTCACAAGATTAAACAAGCCGAAGAATATCACCACCAGACCGGCCGTTTTATAGAATACTCCAGTCTGCATCTTCTTTATACTAAGAGAGCTGAAAGAGAGGAGCGCGAGAACGGGAAGTGTTCCAAGTGCAAAGACCGTCATGGTAAGTGCGCCTTCGAGGAAACTGCCCGTGGTCAGACTGTAGAGTTGCATTGATTGTGTGAAGCCACACGGGAGAATAAATGTTGCCGCTCCAATAAGAAGTGGAGTGAGTGTAGTGTTTGCGCCCTTAAGGCCCTTTACTCGTTTGCTAAGTGAAGCAGGAAGTGTCGGTAACAACTTCTTTGTCCATGGAAATACGTCCAGAAGATTCAGACCGAGTATAAGAAGAATTATGGCGACAATGAAGCTAAGTACAAATGTGCCCGTACCTCCGATCTGGAATGCTGAACCAAGCGCACCGATGATTCCACCGAGAATAAAGAACGAGACGAGACGACCAACATGAAAGAGAATCTGCGGACGAACTCCCTCCCCCTCTTTTGCATATGTCGCGGACATGGAAAGTACCAGACCTCCCACAACTGCCATACAGGTAGATACCGAAGCAATGAGACCAATGACAAATGCAGTCGCATACGTCATTTCACTTCCACTGGTGAGGTTAACGATGCCGAGTTTCTGAAGAACGATGAATAGCGCAATGAAGACTGCAGCTACCGGAATGGCATAGATAAAGTCATTCCAACGTACCATATGCGCCTGTTTCTCTAAGTGAACACTATAGCCATGTTTTTGGAGTGGTGAGGTTAAGTACTCCGCTATTTGATCTGGTGTACGTCCACCGAATTCACCTGTCACATCAACCGTATGCGACTTGAGTGAAGATTCCGCGTGTGTTACCTCGGGTAGATCCATGAGTTCTCCTTCGGTAAGTAATATGCAGGACTTGCAGTGCATCCCCTGAATATGAAAGGTGTAGGTTTCCATGAATTACAGTTTTACGGCTTTTAATCGAAGCGAGTTTAACACCACAGACACACTTGAGAGTGCCATTGCGAGCCCCGCAATGACGGGAGATAACAACCATCCGAAGAACGGGAACAAGATGCCGGCCGCTATAGGAATGCCGATAATGTTATACGCAAACGCCCAGAATAGATTCTGCTTAATGCCATTCATGGTGAGGCGAGACAAACGTATCGCCTTCACCAGTTTCCCTATATCACCCCCAAGGAGGGTTATTCCTGCAGTCTCAATGGCGACGTCTGTTCCCGTTCCCATAGCAATACCAACATCTGCTTGAGCAAGTGCGGGAGCATCGTTCACACCGTCTCCTGCCATTGCCACAACACGTCCCTCTGCTTGAAGTTTTTTAATCTTGTCGAGTTTCTCGCCAGGCAGAACTTCGGCGACGATGTCATCGATACCCACCTCTTTCGCAATAACTCCCGCGGTTTGCTGATTGTCGCCCGTAAGCATAACCGTTTTAATTCCCATGTAATGAAGCTTTTTAATTGCAGCTATTGCTTCTGGTTTTATTGCATCGGCAACAAGTACAAGTCCGAGTACTTCCTTTGAGGTTGCGAGGATAATTGGTGTCCTGCCCTTGCTGGTGTGCTCGGTGAGAGCATCGCCATTAAAGGCGATGCTCAGATCAGCTATAAGTTTCGTATTACCTGCAAAATACTCCTGACCGCCAAGCATTCCCTTGGCTCCCTTGCCTTCAATTATCTGAAATGCGTCTGTGTTTTGAGGTTCAATGGAATGCGCTTTTGCGTACGCGAGTATCGCACTTGCAAGTGGATGCTCAGACTTACTCTCAAGAGACGCAAGAATTCGAAGTACCTCAGCTTCCTTGTTTTTTCCATATACTTCGACGGCGACTACCTCAGGCTTTCCTTTCGTTATGGTGCCAGTCTTGTCTACGACTACGGTATTCACCCTTTGAAGTTTTTGAAGCGTCGCGGCATCCTTGATGAGAATGCCTTCTTGCGCACCTTTTCCGACTCCGACAATAACGGCGATTGGTGTGGCGAGCCCGAGCGCGCACGGGCACGCAATCACGAGAATACCCACAAAGGCGGTGAGCCCAAGCGAAAGTGCCTGAGCAAATCCAAGCGTTGGTATTCCGAAAAACATCCATACTGCAAATACCATGATAGCGAGTACGAGTACGACTGGCACGAACACACTTGAAATTTTATCGGCAAGGCCTTGAATAGGAGCCTTGCTACCTTGAGCATCTCCCACCATTTTTATGATGCTCGCAAGTAATGTCTCTTCACCAACTTTCGTTGCTTTGAATATGAAGTGTCCTTTAGTGTTTATTGTTCCGGCAACCACCAAATCTCCAGCTTTTTTCTCTACCGCAATTGGTTCACCCGTAACCATGGACTCGTCAACGTAAGAACTTCCCTCGGTTAGCACTCCGTCAACAGGAATCTTTCCTCCTGGTTTCACTACAAGCAGATCACCACGCACCACCTGCTCTATAGGAACTTCTGTCTCTTTCCCGTCCCGCATGACAAGCGCTGTCTTTGCCTGAAGGTTTAGGAGCTTCTCAATTGCATCGCCCGTCTTCAGTTTTGAACGAGCTTCAAGATATTTGCCAAGCGCAATGAACACAATAACAACGATAGTTACATCGTAGTAACTCTGATCAACATTCAAGAATGGACGCAGTGGCTCCTCAAAAGCAGTGAGAATAAAACTATAAATGAAAGCCACGACAGTACCGATACCGATGAGGGTATCCATGTTCGCCTTGCCATACCGGAAGAAACGATAAAAGCCGAGGAGATAGGGCTTTCCTACGACTATCAGTGTGTAGGTAGCAAAGATCGGCAGGAGGTGGTGGAAGAATTCGTACCAAATGGCAGGTATAGCTGCGAGTACACCAAACTGATTGAGGATTTCCCAGCCCATTACAAAAATACTAAAAACAGCTAACGGAATAACGGTCAGTATCTTTCCTTTCATGTCTTTAAGCTCGGCAAGTTTCTCCGTCTTGGACTGATTAAGACCCGTATGCGACGAGTGCGACCAATTTTTGTCAGCCGACATATTCATTGTTTCTGCTGTGGGTACAACGAGCGTATACCCAAGCGGCCTTATGTGTTCTGAAAGATGGTGCGGGTTGGTCTTAGACTCGTCGTATAAGATCTTTGCCGTCTCAGTGCCATAGTTCACTTCTATCTGCTCAACCCCCTCCACTTTTTTAACCGTACGCTCAATAATGCCCGCGCAAGAAGCGCAGTGCATTCCTTTGATTCTGTAGGTTTGATGACTGCTCATATTTATTTCCGTTTAAGTCTATAGACTGCGAGAATTTCCTGTTTTGCCTTGTTTGTATTTCCTGACTTAATTTGGGTCGAGGCGCACGTATCAAGATGATTTTCAAGAAGAATGTCCTCAACGCCTGAAAGGGCGCTTTTTATCGCGGAGGTCTGTGTAATGACATCGATACAGTAGGTGTCTTTCTCAACAAGTTCTTGAAGTCCCCGTACCTGCCCCTCAATTCGTCTAAGGCGGTTTTTGAGCTGCTTCTTCGTTTCTGGTTTCATACGTCTAATATACCCCCCTAGGGTATATTACGCAACTCTCAAATGAAGTCTTTACTATGTCTTCTGTGGATCCAACCAAACCGCTTCGATATTTGAGCCATCAAAATCGTGGACGAATCGTCAGGAATAACAGCTGACGAGAAGTTCAAGAAACTCAAAGACGGTGGGGTGAACCGGCATGTGTACTACTTCTGTAGCAAGATAGGGCGAGACGAGTGCCAGAACCCCTATATCAACGAGACTTTTCTCATAGAAGAGCTGGTAGGACTTATGGACACTCTAAGCTTGGGCGAACCAAAGAGAATGCATCTTTTATAATCTATCCTCAATTTCCTTCACGTATTCATCTAAGCCTCGTCCACCATCCGCTCTTGTTCTAAGCGACTTAAGATCAAAAAAGGTAACAGTACTATCGGTATAATTTTTTTCTTCGCCGTCCTTAAAACGAAGGGTTATTCGGTGTTCGTCATATTCATATTCTTCAATTTTTGAATTCTTCTCCAAATCTTTATACGGTTTCATATTTGTTTAGCGAGAAAATATTTTAAACGCCAAGTATACAGCTCCGATGATTGCCCAACCAACGACAATCCCAGCGAAGTCAGATTGAGAGGGCAACGCCACAATAAACCACAGAAGAGCTACACCTCCGAAAATAAAACCCAGGAAATTCTTCCCATGCTCAGTAAATTTCTCAGCCTGTTGTACTGCTTTCTCATTTCGAACAGCTCCCCTTTCATTGGCAGCCGCACTGTTCTGCATATAATTTGCTGTAACCTCGGGGGAAGTAATTTTCTGCTTGCATTCTATGCACAAGTTGTCACCCGCAAGCCAGGTAAAGAGTGGGATCCTGTCTCCATTGCAACCCCAGCATTTCATACTCATATTCTATCAGAATCACTGTAGTTGGTAAACAACGCGTCTCATGCGCGATAACCTCTCTCGATTTGGCTACAAGAATATGGGAGCGAACCAAGATAACGACCTCCGGAAGTCTATCGCGTGTTTGCTGCCCAAAGCTGCGAGACTTGGACTCGAACCAAGATAACGACCTCCAGAGGGTCGCGTCCTACCATTAGACGATCTCGCAGCTTTATGCACCAAACAACGAATGTTCCCAAACAATACGTGAAATCGCGCCTGTTTTCAAGTCTTAAAACGAAAGACCCGGCCAAAGGCGGGGTCTTTCGTTTATTGGTTTTCCTAAATGATTTCTAGAATCTTGAGATACAAGGCGTCAGGAGAAGATCTTCTGAGGCGTACTTATGTACGTTGAGGAAGACCGACGAAGTGACAACGCAGTAGGTCGAGATTTTGGGAATTACTTACGGTGTTGTGGTTGAAGCAGTCGCATCAACCTTAACCTCACCCTTCCCACGAACCGTCTTTACTATAGTCCAGAGGTCTGCGCGCGCCGCTTTCAAAGCGTCCTGAGCGAGCTTTATCTTTGCGCGAGCTTCCATAAGCTTGGTCTTGTTTGACTCAGCCACAGATGCATCTCCACCGTCAGGCTTTAGAGCTGCCACAATACTTGCAGCTGCTTGTGCCTGAACTTTTGCATCGGCAATCTTTATGACAAAATCTGCATACAGTGTTTCTGCGCGAGCAACATCATGTCCTGCAGTTTTTGCCTCAGCAATGCGTGCCTTAATTTTTGCTCCTATTATTTCCATGTTTGCAACAATAGAAAGGATACGTCCACTCGCAGCAGTAATCGCTGCCTGTGGCATTACTAGACGGTTCATACGATGGGTTTCGTTAAAATCTTTTAGATCCCCTCGTATTGCCGTTGAGCTTGCACCTGCCTCAACCCTTAGTTTAAGGTCAGCGAGGTCTTTAATCTGCAGTGCGAGAGATGATGAAAGTGATGCTTTCTGTTCTGTAGAGAGGTTCTTCATCCCAGCAATACGAGCTTCAAGTTTTCTGAGCTTCTCAACGCGAGAGTCGATGTGCTTAGAGCCACGGTCTTGAATACGGTCGGTACGAACTTCCATTCTAGCCTCACGCTTCTCTTGTCCGTCCAATTTTATATCCCCACGCTTATCTTTCAGTGGGTTGGCTCCTGGCGGCGGTACAACCATGGTGTGATCTTCTCCATCGTGTGCAAGAGCGAGCATTGGGCTAAGCGCCATAACGGCACCAAGGGCACTGGCGCCAAGCGTAGTAGTGATATGTTTCATAAAATATACTGTTAGTTACGATTGTAGGTAGTTAATGAATTAGTATGATGTTGCATCGTCATTTATCCCTTCGTCAATTACAGTTGCATCTGCATCAAGACCTTGAAGCTGTACATCTATTGCTTGTGCATCCTGACTAAGAGCATTATCTGAGCTATTAGTGGCTTCTGAAGGAAGTCTCTGCTCTGTCGTGGTTGCATTTTGTGCTTCTAGATTATCCATTTGTTTCTGCTGTACGGCTTTATATCCGAAGAATACGACGAGCACAAGAATAACAACTCCCACTGCGATTTTTTGATTGTTTGACATAGGTAAGGTCTAATATGTTCTAACGACTAAAAGTCCCCTTTAGTATATCAGCCTGCTAATACACTTCCAGGCACTCAGTTGCGTCTGTTCTACCCAGAAGAACAGACGCACCAGGTACTTTTTTCTTACTCGAGAACTTGTGCTATCTGTTCTTATGAGCGACAGATGCTTCTAGAAAGGCGCTAAAGAGAGGGTGAGGTGCAAGTGGGCGTGCTTGTAGCTCTGGGTGGAACTGGCATCCAAGATAAAACGGGTGTGTTTCAACTGGAAGCTCTGCTATTTCCATAAGCACTCCGTCAGGGGAGGTCCCTGAGAACACCAGTCCTTTTCCAACTAGTTGAGAAACGTACGCGGGATTTATTTCGTAGCGATGGCGATGACGCTCATCCACGGTATCGCTTCCATATGCGCTTTGCGCAATGGTTCCTTCTGTAAGTTTTGCTGGATAGGTTCCCAAGCGCATTGTTCCGCCGTACTTCCCCTGTGCGATGAGTTCTTTTTGTTCGGGCATAACGTCTACGACTGGGTGCGGTGTCTCTGGGTTTATTTCAACCGTGTGTGCCCCAGAAAGTCCAAGTACATTTCGTGCGTATTCAATTACCAGCATGTGCATACCGTAGCATAGTCCAAAATATGGGACCTTGTTTTCTCTGCAATAGTTTGCCGCGAGTATCTTTCCTTCTATGCCTGTTTCCCCAAAACCCCCCGGAACAATAATACCGTCGTACTTCTCAAGCGTATCGGTACCATTTTTCTCTATTTCTTTTGCATTGATCCAATCAATGCGTGGCTTCACTCCAAGGTATGCGCCAGAGAACTTGAGCGCTTCAATGACAGAAAGGTACGCATCTGATAGAACAAAGTCTCCTGTATCAAAATACTTACCTACAATACCAATCGAGATCTCAGGGCCTTCTTTTTTTAGTTTTCCAACAAAATCCTCCCATGCTCCAAAGTTTGCTTTAGTGTCTTTCGAAAGACTCAGTGCATCAAGAAGCGTATCGCCAAGGGAGTCTTTTTCAAAATTAATGGGAACATCATAAATACTATCGACATCCGGTGCGGAAATTATTCTGTCTGCGCGAACATTACACCAGATGGCAAGTTTTTCTTTGCGCTTCTCATCCATGGCGCCGTTACTTCTGGCAATAATAAAGTCTGGCTGGACGCCGTATGAGTTTAGTTCTCGCACAGCGCTTTGTGTCGGCTTCGTTTTCATCTCACCAAGGGTGCCGGGAACTGGAAGATATGACACCATGACAAAGAGAACGTCTTCAGGATGCTGGAGACGAAGTACGCGTGCGGCCTCTATAAAGAGCGCATTCTGAAAATCTCCTACGGTACCTCCAATTTCAATGACGGATATTTTACTGTCTGCGTGTGTCGCCGCTTTTAAAAGCCGTTCAAGGATTTCATCTCGTACGTGTGGAATTGCCTCTATACACTTCCCCCCGTACTCAAGCGCTCGTTCACGAGCAATAACACTCTGGTATACCATGCCACTCGTCATGTAATCCTCCGGACCAAGATCGCGATTAAGGAATCGCTCGTAATTCCCCATGTCCTGGTCTGTTTCGAGTCCTGAGTTAAGCACAAAAACCTCTCCATGCTCCGTAGGATTCATTGTCCCAGCATCGACATTCAAATACGGATCAACTTTTACCAAATTTACTGGGTACCCACGCTCCTGAAGTAATAGCGCCATTGACGAGCTTGCGACACCCTTCCCCACGCCAGACATGACTCCTCCTACTACAAAGATGTATTTGTGTCCGTCGGTTGCCATGCTCTTTCCTTTTTACGCTGTTAAGTATTTTCTAACTGCAACAAAGGATGCTACTCCTCCAAGCAGTACTCCTGAACCAACGAGTATGGCAAATATCATGGCAAAGTTTCCCAGATAGTAGCTAAAGAGATTGAAGCCGCCGAGCCAGCTTGAAAGAGAGTTACCTGCGTACAAAGACACTGGATAGAAGATAGCGAGAGCAATAAGAGCGGCAATAACTCCGGCGAGAATACCAGCGACAATGAAAGGTCCACGTATGTAGGCATTTGAGGCTCCCACGAGGCGCATTACGGCGATTTCGTCACGTGCACTATAAATTGCCAAACGGATAGTAGCAAAAGCAATAATTATGGAAGCTGCGGCAAAAAGGATCACGATTATACTTCCTGCTTTTTGAGTTGCTGAAATTGCTGCAGTCAGGCGATCAATAACCGTTTTGTTTTGATAGTAATTAATCCTATCAACTATCGAAGAGGCACCGGCGGAGATATTTGCGTCATTTGAAAGAAACTTCACAATGCCCTCGTACTGCGAGGGATCTTTTGCCTTTACGGCAAGAGACGCACCAAGTGGGTTATCTCCAAGTTGATCGAGTGCGGCAAGTGTAAGCGAGTCTTGTGAGTGCTTATCTCTAAATTGTGAAAGAGCCTGCTCTCGAGAGGTGTACGTTACCTTTGACACGTTATCAAGTGCTTCAATTTTATCTTTCGCATAGAGCACGTCACCCTCACTTGCGGTGGTAACAAAATAAATGTTCACGTCCACCTTATCTTTAATCGCAGTAAGCGTGTTTGAGAGGATTGCGGAAAGAAAAATAAGTGAACCAATGATAGTAAGGGTTACCGTCATAATAAGAACCGTCGCAAAAGAAACGACTCCGCTTCGTGCAAAGTTCTTGCCACCACCTATAAGTATTCTGCGTAGGGTCATTCCTTTCATATATAGATTATAGGGTGTACTGTCCGTGTACGTCATCACGCGCGATACGTCCTCGTTCCATCGTAATTACTCTCTTGCCCATTGCGTCAACCACACCCTTGTTGTGTGTGGTAATAAGCACCGTAGTGCCGAGCTGATTAATTTTCTTAAGAATCTCCACAATTTCGTAAGTGTTCACCGGATCTAGATTTCCTGTCGGCTCATCTGCAACGATGACATCTGGTTGGTTGACTATGGCTCGTCCTATCGCGACACGCTGTTGTTCACCTCCAGAAAGTTGGTGCGGAAAATGTCCACCTTTCTTTCCAAGGTCAACGAGATCGAGGATGTAGGGTACGTCTGAGGCAATCTCATCGTCTTCACGTCCAGCGGCTTCCATTGCAAAGGCAATGTTCTCGTAAGCAGTTTTATTTGGGATAAGACGGAAATCTTGGAAAACCATGCCAATCTTCCGACGATAGTGATGTAGAGAGCTTTTAGGAAGGGCGTGAACGTCCATATCCTCAAAGAACACGGTGCCTTGTGTCGGCGTATCTTCCGCGAGAAGCATCTTTAGAAGCGTAGTCTTTCCTGCTCCTGAGTGCCCAACGATAGAAACAAATTCTTTTGGGGCTATTTTGAGCGTTACGTCCTCAAGAGCAGGCGTGCCGTCATAGTACAGCTTGGAAACATTATCGAAATAGATCATTACCGCTCCAGTATACCCCACGTGCGGTTGTGTCGGCAACGCAAGTGAGTGAACATCCTCCGATAGACTGTTATGAAGAATGTTTTGTATGCTGGTGATGATGTTCATGAGCTATGTCTGTGTTGTTTCTCTCGCTGCGAGAATAAACTCTTCTATGTCTCCAGCAAGAACCCCCTCTGGATTATGTGATTCGTGTCCTGTTTCGTGATCTTTTACCATTTTATAGGGGTGGAGAACGTAGGAGCGCATCTGACTCCCCCATTCGTTTGCCGTGGTCGTTGCAATGGAGCGTCCTTTTGCCTTTGCGAAACGTTCTGCTTCTTCTTTTGCAAACAACTTTGAACGAACAAGCTCCATCGCCTTTTCGCGGTTTGCAAGCTGACTGCGCTCGGAACTCACATGCGCAGACATCCCCGACGGAGTGTGCACAATTCGAACTGCGGTTTCGCGTTTGTTTACGTTTTGTCCACCAGCGCCACCAGAACGAGCAAACTGTATCTCAAGATCGTCAGGACGTAGCTCAATAGTGTCTGTTGGTACAAGCTTGGGAAGCACTTCAACAAGTGCAAAGGAGGTCTGGCGTTTTGCGTTTGCGTTGAAGGGAGATATTCGAACGAGACGGTGCACTCCCGCCTCATTTTTCAGGGCGCCGTAGGCGCCCTTGCCTTGTAGCTCTATGAGCACGTTGCGAAACCCTCCCTGTGTGTTTTCGTTTGCGTGGAGTTCAAAAACGCGCCAGCCACATTTCTCCGCGTATCCCTCATACATGCGACGAAGCATACGAACAAAGTCTTCTGCGTCGTCTCCTCCAGCTCCAGCTAAGATGCCTATAGTCGCGGGTCCGCTGTCATGAGCATCGGCTCCAACAGCGTCTCCGTCTTTAAGCGACTGATACTCCGCAACAATACGTTGAGCTGAGTCTTTATCTGCCCAAAACGAAGGGTCTGCCATGAGCATCTCAATTTCTATAAGTCTTTTTTCTGTGGAGTCGCTCATGGGTCTAAGTATAACAAACCGAGCTCGCTCTTAAGAGCGGGCTCGGTTTGTTAGTTTACTTTGGAGCCACCCCGGAGGATCGAACTCCGGACCTTGTCGTTACGAGTGACATGCTCTACCAACTGAGCTAGGGTGGCGATATGGCAAAATATAGCACATCGACTTATGTACTGCGAACAAGAGGTTTAAAGATTTAAGAAAAGAAATGAACGCATCCAGTGGATGCGTTCATTTCCTTTCTGGGGAGATGAACAGAATTTAAGCCCGACCTACTAACTCTGTTTGATTTTGGAGCCGTTGGGCAGAATTGAACTGCCGACCTACTCCTTACCATGGAGTTGCTCTACCCCTGAGCTACAACGGCAATGATTTTAAAAACTCTTTCCCGACACCATGCTTTAAATACTTTTCACGACAGCGTGCATCTGCCCTATCAGGCATCTCTTCTTTATACAACAGTTTCCATGGCCTGTGTCCCTTTGTTGAAAAAACGTGTCCGAGATTATGGTCTCGAATGCGTTTTTCAAAGTTGGCTGTCATTCCAACGTATATTCGGTTCCTCTCGTTTATGAGTGCGTATACGATCATGGACTTGCTCCCTGCCTGCCGGCAGGCAGGTACCCCTGAGCTACATCGGCGAGTGAACACGAGAGTGGAAGTCCTCTTTTTTTACTATAAGTGTGGATGAAACGAGCGGTAAACTTACTTACATCAGCTTATTTTTTACATTAGAACGAAATCCTAATGTAACTTGCTTATCCTATCTGATTCTCGAGATTTTTCAAACTCTTAGCACTAGTTTTTTACGGCACATCTTTGAGAAGTTCTGCCAGAGCGTAGCTACGCGCAACATATTGACTCGAGTCTCTACCGTATCCAGGCACCCTTCTGTTACCATCTGTCTTCAAACTAGAGCAGAGTCCTGTCAGTTCAAGATAGAGGTCGTACCCCAAGCCTTCTGGATATGTGCCTATAATTTCTTCAAATCTTTGCTTCGTAGGATAGTACAAGAGAAAGAGCTCCATGCACCAAATCAATCGCTGTGTGCCACTATTATAACAGTTAGTAAGTACGGGAGTAAGGAAGTAACGTTCAAAGGCTTCGACGTCGTTCGGGAAAAATTCTTGCTGAATCCTATCTACAGTGATCTTTGCATTTGACTGTATGTATTCGTATGCATTCGAGAAGTACTTGCCCGCTGCCTCCACCTGTAGAGGAAAATTCGCCATGTCTTCTTTTTTGTATCCCATTTGTTCCCATGTCGCGGGCATGAACTGCAATATTCCACGTGCGCCTACCGAACTCTGCGCGTTAGCCACATACTTGGACTCTTGGGCAGCAAGACCGGGCAGTACAAACGGAAGCTCTTCTCGTATAACTTTCGAGAGAGTCGGTGCACTCTTACTAATATGATTACGGAGATATCCTATTCTTGTTTCTTGATATCCATCGCTAACCAGCTTGCTTCCAAAATGCTTCACAACATCAAGATATGTGGGGTTTGGTTCTATCTGCTCCGAGGAAAATACAGAGGCAAGTTCCCGTGCGACAAAAATAAGGTTCATTTGTCGTGGAAGGCTATTGGAAATATCGACTAGTAGTTTAGGGTGCTGTTCTTTAAGTCTTTGACGTTGTGCGTTTAACCACTGCGAACTGAGCGTGCCCTTAATAATCCCATGTTGGTCGAGTTCTCCGGGGAGAATATCTCCAAGTGGTGCAATTTTCACAGGATCGCCAACGGGTAACCCTTCTTCATCAAGAAAAAGGACTTCATCTGTCTTCACCTGTCCGTAAAACTTTTTATACCCTATAAGTCTATTATCAAGATTCTTCGAATACTCACGTTCAGGCATCCTGTCTTTCTCAACACCTTCTTGTGCTCGAGCTTGTCCGGCACCATCAACATCACGAAGAACACCTTTTGTGAAAAGAGTGCCTGCAAGAGCCGTAAGACCAATCTCCAGAACATCTCTTCGCGTTGGATCTTCAGGAGGGTCATTCGCAATCTCCTCGGGAGTCTTAAATACCTTGTGAAAGTGTTTGTCGAAATGTTCCATCATAAGTATACAAAGCTACTTCTCGAGTAGTCTCAAAATCTTGTTAATTTTCTCTGTCTCGACACGAGCAAGCTCAGAGCGCACCTTTTCAATCTCTTCCTTTGATTTACTGTCCATACGAAAATCTGCGAGCGCTTGGTGTCTGTCTCTGTCGCTTTGGCGATTTTGAGAGATAAGGATAAAGGTGGAAAGGAATATTGCCTCAAGAGATAGAATCATCGTAAGGAGTCCGTACGGATAGGTTTCCAACTTAAGAACAATCCACAGAGCAAACCATACTCCGTGGAGACTAAGGAACAACCAAGAACCAACAAAGCGAGTAATGATATCGGCAAGCCGGTCGCCATAGGTGGACGCTTGCAGATAGTTATCGTGCCAGGTTCCGAGAAAATCTGTCTTTGAGGATTTCATAGCGAGCAGATGTTTTACTAAGTATATACCCTATAATAGCAGTCCGCAGGTAACAACTCCTAGCCAAGAAACGACTGAGACTACCCCACTTAAAAGAAGCGGAACACGCTCCTTTTTGGTGAGTTCTTCAAACGACCTACCTGTGGTAACCCTTGAAAGGATCTCTATAAAAAAGCCGTTTATCACGAGTGCCAACACGAAGCACATTTTTATAAGAAACACTGTCTCGTGGAGAAGATACTCAGCGCGATAGAGAAACATAATGCCACCGGTCATAATAAGTCCAGCAAGTCCTATACCCACAACAACGTGAAGTTTTTCGACAAGTGCTTGGTCAAGCACTTGTCGTTTTCCCCGCATCCACTCGAGTGCATATTCATCAACAAAAAGAACGCACCCTACGGTTACGATAATAAAAGCTATGTGTACAAGTAGTATTAGTGTCATTGTGTAAGAACTCCCAATTCGTACTTTGCAAGTGTTTGTTCCGGGCGAGATTTCCCGTCATGCTTCTTTTCAAATGCACTCGTACCGTCGTGCCCGCATAAGGACTTAATCGCAGTCTTCCCACCTTGGTGCTTCCCTATAAACGAGGTGAGGTCGTATACCTTTCCACTGACTATCGTCCAACAACTTGCGCTACTGTTGTGTGTGGAGACGGTTGCGAGGGTGTAGGATCCTGTTGAGAGTGGTGGGAGTGTGGTAGTTGGACTTGTCGGTGTGGCCACCTTCTCTGGACTGACCGTTGCTACAATGTCTACTTCTTGTACTGGAGTGCTCGTTGCCTCTGTTCCTTTGGTGTTGCTGTCGATACTTGAAACTTCTAGGGGGACTTCGTCATCCCTAACAAGAGCTACTGTACCTACGACAAGTAGCGCAACGAGGAGTGCTGTGGGAAAAACGTATGTTGTTTTCATACTACACAGAGAAGTATACCAAACTTGGCTTGGGCTCTCTTGGAAGCACTTCTCCTGCGCAAAATGTAAAAACCCCTTGCGGGGTTTTTACATTTTGCGCAGTCGACGGGACTCGAACCCGCGATCTATTCCGTGACAGGGAATTATGTTAACCAGCTACACCACGACTGCATTATGTATCAAGTTTAAGCACCTGAATAGCTTTCTCCAACTTTTCTCGCTTACGTGAGAGTAAAAGGTTGGTTATTGGAGCAGTATGATACATCAAGCGATATAGCGCAAGGCTATCATGCCAACTGAATACCATATCGTATCCTCCCTTGCTTTTGCTAGCTATCCTTCCGCCTGTAATCCCAAACTTGTGTAATTCAGAACAGATACACACTCTATATCCTTTTAAAACAAAATGGTGTCGAGGGTGGGACTTGAACCCACGACCGCAGCTTTATGAGTGCTGTGCTCTACCAGCTGAGCTACCCCGACAAGTGAGTGAATAATATCAGACATTCTTATGTTTGGTATTATGAACGAACGCCGTCTGGGGCAAGCCTACTTACCCCGACAAGTGAGTGAACAATACTATAAAAAAGAAGCTTATTCAACGTTTACTGGACGTTATCTGGGTACGACTCGGTTCCCTTTCTGTGAGGTAAGTTTTATACAGGAAGCTCAATGGTGAACGCCGCACCCTTCCCTGTGCCTTCTGAGATAACGGAGACACTACCAGTGTGTGCTTCAACGATGTTCTTTACAATATAGAGACCAAATCCGGTACTCTCGACATTTACTTTCTGTGAGTCTTTTCCGCGTCCGCCTTCAGTAAATAAGTGCTTCATGTCCTCTGGAGTTATACCTATACCAGTGTCTTTTATGGTGAGTTTGATTTTACCTGCCTCACGAGTGAGTATCACGTCTACCGTACCACTCGGCGTGTATTTAATTGAGTTATCAATAAGGTTCTTAAATGCATTAATGATCTGGAACCTATCGCCCTCAAAGATGAATGGTCCTTCACCATAGGTAACGGTGAGCGCAAGACCTTTGGCGTCTGCGTTTGGCTTAAGAGTTTTGAGAACCTCCTCCGTAAGTTCTTTAAGATCAAATGGTTCTTTTGAGTACGTTATTTTTCCGCTTTTTATGTTTGCCGCATTTAGGATTTCTGCGACCATGTCGATACCCTTCATGTCTGAGTTAAACCCTTCTTGGAGAATTGGCTGCATGTCGGAATTTAATGGACCGAAGTCCCCCTCAAGAACCATAGAGAATACGTTGCGAGACTTCGACAAAAATCCCTTGATTTGATGCGTAATGAAGTGCACCAGAAGGACTTGTCGTTTGTTTATAACGTCAAGGTCCTCTGCCAATTGCTGAATCTTCTTACGGGCCCCCACCTCCCTTCGGATACCCCTCATTAGTAAGTATCCGAGTGGGATTATTATTACAAAAGCTACAATGTTTGCGTATATTTGATAACTGGGTATCCGAACGAATAGTAAAGAAAGTAGGAGAATAAAAAGCGTTATTACTAGTGTGTCTGTCAGCAGAATGCCGGGTTCAAGAGACTCATATTTTATGGTGATGTATGCAAGAAACGCAGCAAAGAAAGGTACTGCTATGTGCCCATATTGGCTAATTGTATAATCACCGGTTATTGTGCCTAAGTAATTGGCTACCAGAAATGACAACATCATAAGTATCGTACCTGCAGAAACTATGATTAGTTTTCCTCTATTCTGGGAGAATCTCTCCGAAAAAGTCATACTGACACCTTTTACTGTGACAAGAACCAGAAATACTGCTTCTAAGAAATAGTTGTAATACGCTGCAATTCCCTCAACAACGTTCCTGTCACAAGTGGTGTAGTCAAAACCAACAACAGAGAGACCAATTGGAGCCATAATAATAGTTGGAAGTAACATGGCAAAAATAATCCACCGTCCTCGTATCGCGATTGATCTCCCTTCTACAAATTGGAAGAAATACGCGTATGCAAATACGAATATGAGAGGTTCGACTAAATTAATGCTTGTCCAGAAGAATAGAACATTTGGAATCTCTTCATTTCCCCACAGAACAAGATCACAAAAAAGCCATACGCTATAGGATAATGCCATTAAACGAAAAGCGTTTTTTGGCCACTGCTTTAGATTTAGAAAAGTAAAGCCCACCAGACCAGCAAATATGACTATTGCTGTGAGGTGCGAGTAATAAATGAAAGGCTCTCCATTACTAGAGAATATGAGAAATCTTGCTATGTCCCATTCGCAGTTCATGGCTGTAGAAAATTAGTAAAATTGAACAGCTCTGAACTCAGGCTCGGAATTTGTTCTGGGTCAGTATATGTTGGGTATGCATGGTACACATATATACGAAGGTAGGAAAGAAATATTGTTAAGGAGTAACACACGAACACAGTTAGAAAAAATATTTTATTGTGTTTTTTTTCTGTCATACTTTCCAAGCTGTTGTATGCCTTTAGTATATACTACGTAGTCCGATGATTCCATATAGTCGCGAATGTACTGCGGAATAATGTTCAGTTCCCTATATCGTTGTTGGAGTTCCGGGGCAAGAAGTGTAAAGTCTCCGATTATCTTTCGACACGTTACGGCCCTACAATCGCAACGCATTTTCCATCCATTTTCAAACATTGTTGTCGAATAGTCCCATGTAATCTCCTCTCCAACATCGATATCATGTAACGCTACGAGAAGAATACCTTTACCATTAAATCTCAATCCTGTATTTGGCTCACAGGAGTGATTTATAAGGTCGTCCAGACCTCCTGACGGCCCAAGAAAAAGTTCCCTGTCAAATTGCACATATCGGTCATCCTCACCTTTATACTCCTCTGGAATTTCAGACTTATGTAGAGTAGGTCCTGAGAACTGGGTAACCACGTCTCCTTTACGAAAAACACGGGCGGCAAAAACAGCCTTTCCAAGATGGTTTTGTCCGAGTGCGAAGTTGCTTAACACCAATACTTTCATAGCATAGTAATCAGTATAGCCTATAAATCTATCCTATTAATTTGTTAAGGGGAGACCCAGTTTCCTGAATCTCCCCTCGTAGCTACCACAATCAACGGCAAGACCAACCCCAGCGTACCAGACCCCAAACTCCGAGGTGGCACGAGAACTCAACAATGATATACGGCAGTTCTTCTACATGATCAAGCCGGGAGATAATGACGACCAGAGTGAAAAGGTCACTCAGTGTCCAGAGACCCCATGCAGAGGAGTTTTCTTCCTCAGGGTTCTTCCAGGCATTCATCCAGGTTGGAACGAATGCAATTGGAACGGCAAAAACAACAAGTAAGTGGGCCCAGAGGGTAAGTTGGAAAAACTGCCAGAGAATTACTGAGACCATTGCAGAGACCACTGAGGTGATTTCTGCCCAATTCGGCTTCTGCCATTTTGCTTTATGCCATATTTGGATGGTCAAGATAAAGCAGCTAATTGCTGAAACAAAAAAGATTGCGGCCTTCATCAGATCGCTGCTAACGGCATCGTAAGTGAGAGCCTCTACCGCCGTAGTGGCAGACCAAATGAGCCAAGACCAGCGATTAGGAGCAATCTTATCGTTCCGAATGTCTTTGTAATAATTGACGTAAGCACAGATGCTGACGAGAATTGCTACAAGCAGAATCAGTTCCACGAGCATCGCCCGCCTCCTATGTCAGAGTGAAAGATCAGGTACAGAATGCCAAAAACAGCTTATCTGCAACTTCTGAGTATATTATAGCACATCCTATATTTTTTGCAAGTCTTTTTCAAGCGCCCTTGGAGTCAGTGTCTGCGAGAAAGGACCCAGCCTGAATGCTCCAGAGAGTGTGGTAGAGGCTTCCTTTTTGATCAAGAAGCTCTGCGTGAGTTCCTTGTGCAGCAAGTCCCCCATTTTCTATAACGACAATTCTATCCATAGTCATGATGGTGGATAAGCGATGTGCAATGACTATGACCGTCTTTCCTTCCATAAGGACCTTGAGTGCGTCTTGAATGAGGCTTTCCGACTCTGAGTCGAGGCTCGAAGTCGCCTCGTCGAGAATAAGTATCGGTGCGTTTTTCAAAATTGCTCGGGCAATTGCAACACGCTGACGCTCCCCTCCAGAAAGCTTCACGCCACGTTCACCAACGTATGTCTCGTAACCCAGAGACAGTCCTGAAATAAACTCGTGGCAGTGAGCTTTCTTTGCCGCCTCAAACACCTGCTCGTCTGTCGTGTCTTTATTTCCATAACGAATGTTGTCCATGAGTGAGCGATGAAACAGTATAGGTTCTTGTGGTACAAACGAAATTGCTTCTCGCAGAGAGTCCTGAGTAACGTGTGCAATATTCTGTCCGTCTATTTCTATTGACCCTCCCGTAACATCATAGAAACGCAGTAAGAGTTTTGTTATGGTCGACTTCCCTGCACCCGATGGACCCACAAGTGCAACTTTTTCACGTGGTGAGATATCCAATGAAAAGTTATCGAGAATAGAGCGGTCCTCGTTAAAGTTGAAGAGAACATCTTTCAACTGGATTGAGCCTTCTGAGACAACGAGTTCTTTCGCCTGGGTCTTGTCTTGCACTGCGTGTGGAGTTTCAAGTATCTCAATCATCTCGTATGCATCTGCAAACGCGTCGTAGAGCTTGCGCATGCTATTTCCAATGTTCCAAAGCCGGTCAATAAGACCTAGAACATAGACCTGTATAAGCACAAAGTCTCCCACCGTAACCTGTCCCCGTTCCCACAAAAGTACGGCTCCATACAAAAGACCCACCTCAATAGCGATAGCAAGGAGACCTTGGAGTGCCATTATCCAGGCATCCGCGTTCCAAGACCTCATTGTTGCAGCTCTCCAACTTTCTATCGCCTTTCCGAAAAGACTCCGTTCGTATTTTGAAGAAGCAAAGAGGCTAATAGTAGATTGATTCGACACGGCGTCAGAAAGCAGTCCCGTTACCTTACTGTCCTCTGCTGCACGAGCAACTCGTAATGGTTGTTTGTGACGTGCCATAAGCACTTGTATCGTAAGGAACACGGCTGTCCATGCGAGCAGACCCAACCCAAGAAAGTAGTTCTTCTGGAAAAGAACTATGATAACTCCTGTGGCATATACTGCTGTTGAGAAAAAGTTAAAGACCAGACTATCTAACACCTGCTCAAAGGCTCTTGAGTACCGACTTACTCGCCTCGTAAGCGTCCCTGCAAAGTTGGAGATGAAGAAGTTGTGACTATGTCCTAAAAGGTACACAAAAGCTGAGTTTGATAAGTCACTCATTATCCGTGCCTCAACATGCATGATAGACAGTGTTTGAATACGTCTCCCTATCCAAGCAGTAAGGCTTAGTAACGTATATATAAGAAGTATCCCAAAAAGAATGTTCGTTAAATTCTCTGCTGGTGCGCCCGAAGAAAGTACGTCGATAAACTTTTGTATGTACTTCGGTGCCACAACATTCATGACCTCAATCAAGATACTGCTTAAAAATACAAGGCTCAGCAGCCACGGATATCTAACCGAGGCTTTTGCATACGCAATGATGACCGGTAACGCGCGCGTTACCTTCTTTGTATCAACCAAATCCATAGAAGTACCATTCTAGCACGGGACACGGGACGGCTTGAGCATGCCAAGGCGACGCCTTGGCATGCTTGCCTACGTTAAGATGGTAGAATGGCGGAAATGGAACAAACCGAGATAGAAGTTATCGAAGAAGAGAAAGAGGTATATCAATACTTCCGCATAGGAGTCATTCTAAAAGGACTCATTTCAGTTGCAGAAGTCGTCGTCGGCACTGCGCTATTTTTTATTCCGGCAAACTTCGTCGCGGACTCTGTAGCCTTTATTATGAGAAGTCCGCTCGGCGCACCTGCGTACAGCGCGTTCACGAGCCATCTCGTCGACGTCGCGACGAGCTTCACCGCAGGCACGGCGCTCTTTCTTGCAATATATCTCCTCTCACGTGGGCTCGTGAAGGTTTTTATTATCTGGGGACTTCTCGCAAATAAGCTCTGGGCGTATCCTGTTTCTCTTATTGTCCTCTCCCTGTTTCTTTTCTATCAGTCTTATCAAATCTACACTGATCACTCAGTCCTTGTGCTTCTCATTACGATTTTCGACATCGTCGTTATGTACTTTATATGGCGCGAGTATAAAATCGTACAAGCGCACCTACGCTCTCACACACCCGTACCAATGGACTAAGTATTTCTAAACCTCTCCCTCTTCTACTACGGGCACTTTCTTTTTCCTTGTCGCCTTTTTTGCAACTACAGCAACATCTTTAATTTCCTTACGAATAAGCTGTTCTGAACTTTCGAGATCTTCTCGTACTCCGTCAACAAACGCCTGCTCACTCTTGGTGAGAGCCCTCGTCTCACTTACCTTCTCAAGATGCGTCACATAGGCGTCAATATCCTTACGTAGCAAAGTGAATACCTTCTGCGTTGTCGTGTCTGCTTCTTTAATTTCAACTAACAAGTCACGTTGCTTAGTGAGAAGTTTCTTGCCAAGAAGTAAGAGTATCCACCAGCCCAGTGCAATGACGCTTCCAAGTGCAACCAGAGCACCTACAATTTGTGCCAATAGGAGGAGCCAACCAGTAAGACCCTTTCCTGTTACTTTTCGAGTAACTTCATTACTTGGAAGTGAACGTGCTCCTCTCTCATCTGTTATATAAACGCTTAGTTGATACGTTCCTGATGGCGTACCTTTAGAAACAAGGAAGGAAAAGGTGCCATCTTGTGCTACGGTAACCTCGCCAGAAGCATTTGCAGTACCCTTTTGAGAAATGAGTAGGTGTGCAGTAGTTCCTGGAACAAGAGCAGTACCTGACACAACGAACGGCTCATCCTCTTTAATCGAATCTGTTACAAAAGTAATTATAGGTGCAGTAAGTGGCTCTATAGTTACACTAAACTCTCTCGGTGTACTTACATTTCCAGCGCCATCAATCGCACGCACAGAGACCTTCTGCACTCCTGGTGAAAGTGGTCCTACAGATACGCTTCCTGCTGAGTCTTTCATTTTAATATACTCTCGACCGTCAATAGACGCTTCAAATCCAGCAATACCAGAAAGTTCGTCAGTAGCGTCTGGGTTCATGCGAACGTTCGGGTCCGTAGAATCGCTACGCTCTTTGACCTTGAGGGCAGTGAGTTCTGGTGCAGTTGTGTCTACCTGTATACGAACGTGCGCTACCTCTCCCCACCCTTTTGCATTCTTGAACTGCACATGGAAATAATTTACTCCTTCAGGAATATCGTTTACTTTTCTCTCCGCAACTCTTCCGTCGAGAAGTATGCTCGGGACAGAACTTTTATTCTGGTCAAGAAGTGTGCGCACCGCTGTTACATCAGTTGGAACTCTCCATGTAAAGGTGCCTGCAGTCTTTACATACCATGTATCACGACTAGGAAACTCTACCGACGCGACAACCGGCGCAGGCGGGAGTCCTGTACTTACAGATTTGGACTCTGGGTTTGCTGGCGCGACAACCCCTTCTTTAACGGTAACAGTTCCACCACTCGTTCCTTGTGTTATGTCTGTCCCCAATCCGTCATTTGCAAGAACGCTTCCTGAGAGGAACCGTGCAGAGTAGGTACCAGCAGTCTTTGCACGTACGGTAAAGGACGCTATTTTTGCAGAAGATCCCGTGTAACCAGGGGTAAGAACGACTCCTTCAAAGGAGAACTGTCCGCTTGAGGTATTTGCTACCGGCTCTGACGCCCAAAAAGTAATTATGGAGCCTGCTTTTGAACCACTTACTAAAGAGAGTCCTGCAGTATCGACTGCTACTGTCCCAGATACCGCGTTAAGCGCCTGATTTGGACTTGATGCATACACAGAAAATGTACCTGTTTGTCCCGATGAAAGCGTTAGTGACGAGGGAGAGAGGTAGAGGGTTGCTGCATGCGCAAACGTGGGCGCAAAGAAAAACATTCCAATAATAGAGAGTGTTACCACCTGTGACGAAAATGGTTTCATTTCCTCTTAAGAATACCGTAATTCCGCAAGAAAAAGAGTGTCCCTATACATAGAAGGAGGATAACGATACCTGCCAGAACATCTTTTTGTAAGAGTCTTGGAGTTGTGTGCGTAACGACTGCGTTCCCCTTCATGTCCGTTGCACGGATATAGACAAATCGATACGCATCCCACTTTGTAAGACGTGTCGGACTCACTGTTTCTTTCCATGAGAGAAACTTTTGCGGAAGTGGCAACCACGTACGAGCAACTTGATAACCAGAGAGACCAGAGTCTTTATCGACTGTTATAAAGACCAGAACATCTCCCGAAATACCAAATGGCTCACCTGATACAGTCTCTAGCGTAAAGGCTTCCGGAGGGTTTGTATCTACAAAAACTGCTGGCTTTGAAGGATTTCCTTCTGAAGCCAGTATATTGAATACGAGGTCCTTTTGGGTAAGTGTTACTTGAGTCCCGTTGCCGTCGTTTGCTAAAACTTTAGAGTCTGTACCAAAAGATGCTACCTCCCCGCCCTCCTTTGTTGCTTGTACCACAAGAGTGAGTAGATTTCCTGTATTTTCGTTCTCTGTAGAAATACTCTGGTATCCTCCGGGAAAGACGCCGCTAAAAGAAATAGTGCCCAATGTCCGCTCCTTAGGTTCTTCAAGCCAAAAAGAGACTGCCGAGTTACTATAACGAACTTCTGAAAGGGTAAGGCTCTCCGGTAAACGCACTGATATCTCAAAGGCGTTTATAATCTCATTCTCCGTATTGAGTGAAACCGGTATAAGAAAAGTGTCTCCAACACGAACACCTTGTGGTGGTGCTCCTAATTCAAGAATAGCGCCGTGCGTTACGCTTGGGGCTAGGATGAAGCAGGTGAGAATAAGAAGTGTTTTTTTCATAAAGTTTTGTGCGAATACCCTACGTAAATATGCTCTTTAGATTTATCTTGCAAAATATATACGTAGTGAAATATTGTTTTATTATACTTGCGTCCCGTCCACAGGGTAGTAGAAGTTCGGCTAGCCACAGGCGGACAAAGTCTTACCTTGTCCGAGCCGAACTTCTACTACCCTGTCCAGTTCGCCGCCATAATACTAAAGTCTATAATAGTAATTTGTCCGTCCGTATTGAGATCAAAACATGCTGGGAAACCAGTCTTTTTATACCAGTACGCTTCAATGGAAAAGTCGACAAGATTCACCCGAGAGTCATTATTAAGGTCGCCCCGCTTAGTCGAACATCCACTTGGACTGGTCACTACTGTCTTAAATATATCGGTATTTCCAACTCGAAACGATACACTTTTACTGGTTCGACTTATCTCCCCATTTCGTGCTGCCGTTGACTGAGCAGCGTGTCCACCAAGCTCAAGTGGGGTCGTGAGGAAACTGTACGCATATACTCCATTGGTATCGCTTGGCGCTTGGAAAAAGAGTTCTTCACCTGAGTGGACCGATATACTAATCGTGCTATTTGGAACTGATCTCCCAAATACACGAACAGGGTTACCTCTCTTTACCTGTTCTTTGTCCACGTCAATTGTCGGGGCAAGAAATATACCCGTTATATCTGTAGTGAGTCCTTCAGTTATCGAAACAGGGATAGGGACCGTGGAGGATTGGTTTCCTACAGCGTCTTCTGCATAGACTCCGAATAAGTACGTTCCCCCCTTAAGGTTATTCACTGTAACAGAAAATGTAGCATCTTCCTTTACTGGAACTGTTGCAACTACCTTGCCGTCTTTCAAAATAGTAACCCTCGAATCTGGGTAGGAACGGCCGCTAAAGATTGCTTTTGTTGCTGACGAGCCGGAGGAGCCGCCGCCTCCACCGCCTCCCCCTCCCCCACCACCTCCGCCGCCTGATGCTGCAGGAGTAGCTGAAACTTGGGTGGAAGAGGCTATAGAGTTTCCAAAAATATCATTCACTACAATGACAAAATAATAGGTTGTTCCATTACTGAGTCCTGTGCGTGTGGAGGAGGTTACATTTGCAACATTACTATAGGTATAAGGACCTCCCGAGCTCGTAGATTGCGCCACGCTATAGCTCGTAGGTGTCCACCCAAGAAATCCACTGGAGGCCGTCCAGGAAAGTGCCACCTGTGCGTCTCCTGGAGTACTGCTTACGACAGGAGTCGTGGCATGAGGAAAATGTAAAAATGCTGCGTTAAGAGTATAACTAGCTGCGGTGCCCGCGCCCACGGCAATCTCGCCCAGAGAGCTCCACAGCTGGAAACTCGAAGATGTTGCGAAACCTGCAGGAGCGATTACAGGGTCAAGAAGTCGAAAACTCGAAGAGGTGAATTCGTCTGCCCACGCACGAGTACCCCCGATAAGCACTATAGAAAAAAACACCAACACAAGAGCAAGTCTCGTGAGTAGTGTTTTTTTCTTCATATTCTCTATCATACCGCACCTACGGCACTTTCAAGGAGAGAAGTCTTGAGAAATCTATTGTTCTCCGATATTAAGCGATGCAACTTCTACAATAATATTTGCTTCTGGGTCATAAAGATATGCCTTTCGTGCGTTTGCGTAAAGCAACACTTCATTACCAACCTTTGCGTTCTTGAAAAACGGCTGGTCGGCAAGATTACTCGTGTCTGTTACAGTAGCGAGTGTTGGAAGCTCTCCCTGTGGAAGCTCTATGAGTTTCTCTACCTTACTTACTACCGTTTCTATTTTCTTCTGGTTTACAACGTTGGGATCTGCCTTCAGTTTTGCGTACTGGTTATAGAAGTATCCACCAGCAACTGCTGCAATAAGAATAAGGACCACAAGTACCTTTGTCTTAACTCCCGTTCCTGCTCCGGCTTCTATTACTTCTGTGCTCTCCATAGGTTCAGTCATACTGATAGTTTTTATCTGTAATAAATATTTAGTTAGCTTCTTCTGTTGTTGAGGCAGTATCAGCTTCTATCGTTGCCTCTGTGTCAGCTCCTTCTTCTATTGGAGCGGTTACTGCAGGCGCTCCTGTGTCTCCAACATTTATAGGTGCCACCTCAAGAAGTTTGTTTGTCTTTGGGTCAAAAAGATATGCCTTTCGTGCTGTCGGGAAAAGGAGTACTTTATCGCCAACCTTTGCCTTTGCAAAAAACGGCTGGTCCTTAAGCTTCTCTGGGTCAGAAACAGTGGCAATCGTTGGAAGCTCTCCCTGTGGAAGAAGGATAAGTTTACCTACAATAGCGACCAATTCCTCTGCTTCTTGTCGAGCTTGAGCCTGGGGATCTTCTTTAAGCTTTGTTACTTCATAGTAGAAATATCCCGTCGCACCAAGGAGAGCGAGAAATACAATCACTAGAATCGGGGTCAATAATTTCTTCATAGGTACTAATTAATATATCGTTACTAAAACGTATGATAATAATACCCTGTTAGCACTCAGGTGCAAGCGCGTTTGTACACAAAGACACACCTCCCCAAAGGCAACGCCTTTGGGGAGGTGTGTTTGTCTTATCTATATTGAGTATCTATCTTTTTGTACACAAACTCCGATATATTTGCAATAGATTCTATAAGCGACTGTACGTCACTGCCTCTGGTCATCACACATAACAGGTATGGGTGATTTGGATAATAGATAACGCCACAGTCGTGAAATTGTTGTAGTCCATCTTTTGTTTTTCTCTCCCCGAACTTATGCGCAACAGGAATGGTGAGTGGTACTCCCGCACGCACCCCATCTTCAAAAGTCGTTTGGGTCAACAAATCAAGCGCGTATTCAGAATGGACACGAGAAAGGAATGACGCATTAAAAAGAACTCGGAGAAAGATACTGTACTGACGAATAGTTAGTCGCGCAGTTGGATCCGTAATCAGTTTTGGATCAACACCAAGCAGTGTGTACAATTCTCCCTGATAGCTTGCGGGAAGACGTTTGAACAAAAGCACAAGCGCTTGATTGTCCGAGTACTTTATCATTATTTCCAAAAGCTCTTTTGCCGTATACGCACGTCCGACTTCAAGTGGTGCTATCGGTGCAAATTGCTGTGAATATCCAACGTCTACAGGTGCTTGATAGATTATTTCTTCAGTAAGCACTTCTGGTTTGTCTTCTGCCCATCGCAGATATGCTATGAGAACAGGAACCTTAAGGAGGCTTGCGGGGGCAAAATTTTCATTCTGATTTATCCCGACAATAGGACCGTTATTGAGATCACGAAAATACACGGACACATCATTTACCCCTTGTGACTTTTTGAGAGAATCTACAAACACGCTGAGTTCTGGGGTGAAGTCCTGTTTTCTTGAGGCGATTGTGTCTTTCCCTAGTTCGCATTCTAAAAGTGGGTTGGTGAGTCCCTTCCCTCCAAGTCGAACCTCAAATGCTTCACCATTTAGTCCTCCAATACTTAGGCTTTGGGGAGTATAGGATCCAACAAAGAAACCTGCGAAAAAAATCGCAAGTCCTCCTCCAACAAGTCTTAGAACTGTAGATTTTCGCATTACATTTTTAAGTATACCCTGGGTTCTCCTTTATATATGGGGATTACGGAGTGGGAGAGGGTTCAACAGGCGGTGGCTCTGGTGGAGGTTCGGGTGTCGGAGTTGGTTCTGGTTCGGGAGTGGGTTCAGGTATGGGTTCTGGAACTGGGTCGGGTGTCGGGACAGGATCGGATACTGGTTCAGGGGTAGGGGGTGGCAGTGGATCTGGAGTAGGCTCTGGTGTAGGGTCGGGAGCGGGTTCCGGGGTTGGAACTGGGTCGGGTACTGGTTCAGGGGTAGGGGGTGGCACAAGGATGCTCTGTGGAGTTGTTGTTGCAGACTCAAAGGTCTTTGCGCCCTTTACCGCAAGAGCAATCCAGTTAAAGGTTATGTTTTCTTCTGCGGGTTTGTTGAGGAATATCGTGAAGCCGGTCGTAGAAGCGTTTGCGATAAGGAACCTGATGTCTTTTCCAAAGAACGCTTGTATTTCTGCGGAGTTTACCGTCGCCTCGAGTCCGTCACTCGTTGCCATACTGGCGTTTACAATTGGTTTCTCTAAGTATTCCTTATCAAAGGTAACGGTAACTTCACTATCGCCAGTTTTTATCATTGCAAACCCTGCCGTGTCTGTCGTAAAGTATGGTGTTCCAAAGAATATAACGTCGTCCTTAAAGAGAATGTTGTCTTCAAGTGCAGATATATGATCGGTCCGCAATCCCTCGGTAATAATGTTTGGACTAAAGACTTCAAATGCTGCCGCTACCCTATCGGTAAATATCTCTGATTCAAGGTCTCCCTCCGGGCTTTCAAGTTTGACTGCCTTGAGATAGCTAATGATAGCTTTCTCTCTGTCGCGCCCGACGACGAGCCCTTGTGATTCTATTTGTTCAGGCTCGCTCAAGGTGTAACCCTCGCTACAGCTACCCGTTGCATCTGTTGAGGTTGCGTTCCCTTCTGTATCAACACAAGTTGCAACTGGTGTTTCTTCCGTACCGAAATCAAGACCGGCACGCGCTTCTTCCATGAGCATCGTAAGCGAAGCACCGTTGTAATCAACCAGATTTACGAAAACCATAACCTGGCCACAACGCTTCTCATTTGCACCTTCTGGGTCGTCCGGGCAGAAGCCATTCTCGGGCACAACCGCATCTTCTATTGCAACACCGAGCACGCGACCTGCCTTTGTAGCGCGCATGCCATACCCTTCGAGCGTGCCTGAGGTGACTCGATCACCCGCCTTGATTGGTCCATTCTCAGTCGAAATATTCACCGGGACACGGCCAACGAGCGCGATTGGATACGTCGTCTCATGTCCGGAACCAAGGATGATGCCTGGGCGTGTTGCCACGACACCGATAAGGTCGCGCTGGTAGGGTTCAGATGACCGCTTCACACTGTCAGCCATACTCGCGTCAACGCCCACCACAGTCCCTGATTCAAGGGTCTCGTAGGAATTGTAGTATTCAGCGAGATCGGCGCCGCCAAGGAAACCTGCTTCAGGCGAGGTGCCCAGAAGTCCATCTTGAAGGAGTTCATTCTGGATAAGAAGCAAGTTATTGGAGAGCAGGTCGATAGACTGCTCAAGATACTGATCTATTTTCTCTACCCAGAGATGCTGGAGTGAGCCTGCTGCCATCACGGTACTACCGTTAAGAGCACCAATAGCGGTTACGTCGTCCGCATCCGTTCCAGACCACGCGACACCAGCATCAGAGACCTTTCCAGCATCAGAGTGGTATACGTCGGCAACATAGTTTGTCCCATAACCTTGGAAGACCGTCACACCACCACCATCCGCACCGTTACTGGATCCGATAAACATTGTCTTCTGTTTACTTGATACTCCTGTTTCTGTAACCGCAACTGATGTTACTCCGTTGGTTGCACCATAGATTTGTTCCGGCATAATCTCAAAGTCAGAAGTGGCGTCAGGAGTCGTCGCAAAGGCTGGTGAGACCGTAAGTACGGTTGCGGTATTAGAAGTAACTCGACGCGTTTGTCCAATACCCGTCCCTCCAGTAATCTCGAGAATGCTTCCAGCAAACTCATTTACCAAAGCTGTCATGCTTGAATCTCCAATTGTGGTTGAAGTAAATGTAGTAGCGTCAGTAACCAGGAGTGAACTGCGAGCGAGTGCCTGACGACCTGCAATATATTTTCGACGCACTTGTGCTTGTGTTAGGGTGTCTGAAACCGTGGATCCACCACCAGAGAAATACACGTCATCTATTTGACCCTCCCAGAATAGTGCCCCAGTGGCAGTGCTCGGTGTTGCGCCGACAGTAAGTATCTGGGAAGCGTCAAGAGTGAGCGTTGCGCCAAGAGTTGTATCGCAAGTTGCTGCCAACTGTGCATCAACATAGAGACAGAGGGCAGTATCTGTGTTTACCGCGACGAGATGGTGCCAAAGACCATCATCAAAATCTAACGTGGAGGTGACAGAGTCATCATACCCAGCTGCAGCATCGTCCCTAATACCATAGGTAATTGTACCTGCAGTGTTCATAATAATTTCATAACCCGCAGCAAGCGCTCCGCCAAGGGTTGCGTAACGATGGTTAACGAGAGTCTTGGCCCCTGCTGTCGACGCAGTACGGAACCAAAGTTCAACATGAGAGGAGCTCAGTAATACGTTGAAATCGGCATCCGTATCGCAAGTACCGTCATTGTTTGCATCCGAACAGAGGTATTGCCCAGTACCGCCCGCACCGCCGTTAAAGGAGAGGCCTGTTCCATACACACCATCGACGCCATAGGTAGGTGGAGATTCAGGTTCGAGGACACTGTTACGTATGGTGGAGTCAAGAAGATCTCCGGTCGTTTCCGCGAAGGTAAACATTCCACGAGGCGTACCGGACATATAGGGCGTGGTACTACCGGTGTTATAAAATTTTGACCAGCCAATCAAAGTAGCAGACGGTGTGACAATGTCATGAATCTCTGAAAGACCCCTACTGTGTCCATAATAGACAGTATCGGCAAAGAGTGTGTCGATGGTGGTTTGGGCAAACGAACTACGTTCCGTAACCCACAGAGCGTCAGGGGTCGTCGCAAAGGTCGGTACCGTTTGAAACGCGTTCGGCAAGTTCGTTGCCTGTTCATCGAAAATGTCGTCAGGAGTGGCATCATTTGCGGTGCTGGTTTCAATATCGTTATAGCGTTCAATCTCGAGAAGCGTCTCGTTCGCAAGGTACATACGACCACGCTTAGTGATCCATACTTGGTTAATGTCGTCTGTCGTCGCGCCGTCAGCGTAACGAAGCACATTTCCACCCGCCATATTTATAACCGAAGCTCCGTCATCGGTAGCCGCAGCAAGGAAGAGTCCCCCGTTTAATGGTCCTCCGTTCGTAAGTGTAATGGTCGAGCCGGATATTACCGCGCCGTGGACGTCGTTCACCACGTTCGAGAAGATTGAGAGTGCCGTTTTTGCATCGCTTGAATACGCAACCGTCGTATTGCGGTTAGCAATATCCTTGTCACCTTGAGTGCGATCAACTGAGTCATAATTAAAGAGACGGTCTTGGAAGAAATCAAGCGCATACAGACCAGTACCTGATGCGCCATTGGTACCAACATACACAACACCGTTTACAGCAAAGACGCCCGATGGGTTGTTGTTAGTATCGGCACCGAGTGCTCCAGTAACACCGGATTGCGTGAACTTCATCCACATCGTGTTTCTCATCGCGTCAAAGATATAGAGAGCATCATTGCTTGAAACGATTACCGCCTTCTTTGGAAACTCTGAAGTACCACAACGGTCATCGGTTGCAGAAGCACAAAGATCGCCAACTGAATCATCTTTCGCCTCGGCATACCAACTCTTTCCGATCGCAAGCAAGTTGTTGGTCCACGCGCCACCGTCACTATCTTTCGTGGTGTCATATACGAATACCGAGTTTATATTCGCAATCGACGTAGATGTCAGTAGACCTTTCTTAATGAGATCTCCATAAACTTCAATATCCGCACGAGCACCTGCACTTCCAACCGTAACGCCTCCGCTTTCCTGGACGGCAAAGAGGTCCAATCCGGCATCGTCCTCTATAAGAATCGGTTTGCCGGTAAACTGTGATTGGTCTACAACCATGCGAAGACCGTTTCCAGTGTTTGCGTTTGCATCAGCTGCGTCGAGCGTTATTGCAAGCGCGTTTCCAGAGAAGGTGCCTCCTGTTGCAGGGTTTGCAGTAAGCTCAAGAAGGTTGCCGGTATTTGCTGCAGCAGTAGTTTCCGTTATGACTACGGCAGCATTTGATGCTGTTTCGATTGTGCTTCCTGAGTTATACGCGCCCTGAAGCGTTGACCCGCCGCCAGCAGAAAGACAGGTGCCGTTAACAGCGAAACATCCTGCGGCGATATTAAGTCCGTTTGCAAAAGTTGATGAGGCAGTGGCTCCTGTAAGGTTCAAGTATGTTGCCGAGAGTCCCATACCACTGAAACTCGTCGTTGCAACTCCAGTAGAGGAAGTAATAACAATTTCATTTGCAGTGTTGTCAAAATCAAACTTAAGACTTTCGTCGTTTCCGTTTCCATTTCCTGCGAATGTAAGTCCCCCGTCGCCATCATCAGTAATGGTTACGCCAGCGTTTCCAAAAGCAAGGCTTCCTGTTCCTGCCGTGTTAAGTGTGAGTCCGCCCGTTGAAGAGAAGGTAGAGGTCGCAGTTCCTCCGAAATATGCAGTGCCGAAGTTTGAAAATAACGTCGAGGAAGCATTTGAGAATCTTTGAAGCCCCGTCCAAATATTTGCATTGGTAAGGTTCAGTGAAGCGACGACTGCTCCGGTAGTTGGAGAGATGGTGAGAGAGCCGTCTGCGTTTGTAACGGAAGAGACTGCACCACCTCCGCCAGAGATACAAACCCCGCCGATAGCAAAACATCCTGCGCTAAGGTTGAGTCCGTTTGCCGCAGTTGAGGTAGCGGTTGCTCCAGTGAGGTTCAAATACGTTGCAGAAAGTCCGATACCGCTGAACGTCGTGGTTGACACTCCGCTAGACGTCGTAATAACAATTTCATCTGCGGTATCGTCAAAGTTAAAGGTGAGGCTTTCGTCGTTACCTGCGCTTTGTCCGAGGAAAGTAATAGCTCCGTCAGCGTCGTCTGAGATGAGGACACCTGTTGTGCCAAGGGCTATTGACGTAGTGAAGGTTGGCGCAGTACCAAAAACGGCAACACCCGTACCTGTTTCGTCAGAAAGAGAGTTCAATAGTGCTAGTGAAGCTGCTGTACTCGTAAGGAGTCCACCAGTCGTTGTGAATACTCCTCTGTCTGCAGTAAGTCCAGAGAGCGTAATGCTTCCGCTTGAGGTTATTCCGGTGAGAGAGCCTAGGGTACCAACAATAGTGGAGTTGCCGGTAACGGTAAGCCCTCCAGAAGATACCGTGAGTGTAGTTGGAGTAACAATTGCTCCAGTTGAAGAAATGGTGGTGGTAGCACTCTGCCCAAATGAAGCAGTGTTTGCACTAAGTACACCTCCAAAGAAGTTGGTGGAGGTAGCGTTTGCAAGCGTGGTGTTGC